>Ga0310037_10000430_pt1 | contig 27380 bp, 25 predicted proteins | sample Sb_taG_11_FD_200239 | JGI IMG/M metagenome (GOLD analysis project Ga0310037, IMG submission 200239) | Peat soil microbial communities from Weissenstadt, Germany - Sb_50d_3_AS metaG (v2) (version 2) | ecosystem: Environmental > Terrestrial > Soil > Wetlands > Peat | place: Germany: Weissenstadt... | reverse complement strand
GTCCTTCAGGCCGAGCACGGTCTTGTCGTCCGCGACACCGACGATGACCGTGCCGTTGGCGGTGTTGGCGATCGCCGCGATGGTCTTGACGACCTTCGCGAGCGAGGACAAATCACGCTTGAAGTCCAGCGTGTTGCCCTCCGGTTGCGCGATGAGCTGAGCGAGGTTCATGAGCACGGATCATCCACCCGTGCGGCGTTCATCTCGGCGATCCGCTTGTTTCCCCGCTCGAGGTCTTTCGCCCAGGCGAATAGGTCGCTCTGGGTGTCGATCGTGGCGGTCATGGGTTGATTTGCTCCATGCGATCCATCTTCTCACTCGCTTGGGACGGGAACGTTTGAGGATGGGGATCAGGGGTGGTTTTGGATGGGAGACAACAACACAAGCCGCCCGAAACGAAGGTGGGTGTCGCCGGTCACAGAGCTGGGATGCTCGAGCCACAGGATGAGGGACGGGAGCCAGGAGTCCGCTGAGATCGCCTCAGGATCAGGCCCCGACCGAATGTGATGACAGCGATGCCTGCTGGCATTGCTGTCCTTTCTCAGCAACAGCACTCAATCGAGTCACGGCTAGTGAGTTGCCAGCCGCTATCTGTCGCCACGAAGTCCAGTGCGGGTGGTCCTACCGTCGTTGCATGATTCTCGTGGCATCCAATCGCGGCTACCGCTGGCATGTTTGCGTAGAGGGAATGAACAGACCGTCCGCTTGTGCTCAACGACGCACGTAGGTCCTGTACACGGCGACCTGGCGTTTTGGTGGCGCCCTCAGCAGCGGACGTGTACAGGAACTGAGGTTCGTGTCGATCCAGGGCACCCGGCGAGGGTGATGCAGCGTGCGCCGCCGCGACAGCGGGGCCGAAGTTCCCCCAGTGGCCGCCATGGTGCGACACGTCAATAAGGCTACAGGCCGCAATCACGCTGTGGGACTGTTCAGGCAGTCGGTCAAAGCCGGAATCCCCGGTGATCAGGACCGCAGGTCCGTGATCATTGGCACGCAAAGCGAATGCGTAGGAGAGTTGATTGGCCGGTGTTGGCGATGGTGCCTTCAGGGAGCACTCTAAGAGCGTGGCTCGCGGAATTAGCTTCATGTGTTGCCGGACGAGACCACTAACGGGCTCGAGTTGACACAGCTGTGGCGTGCCTGTGAGCCACTTAGCACGTGAGGGCGCAAGCGTTACGTCCCAGTCAATCCGCCGGTGGTTCAGTGTCCGGATGAGTGTGTCAAGCCATCGCGCTGTGATCGCCTTAGCAGCTTGGGACTTGATAGCGCCAGCGATTTGAGCGTCTTGGCCTGACATAGCCAGCGCAGCTTGCCACGCGCCTGCCGCGTCGGCGGGCCCGCCCGACCCTGATCGAACAATGGTGAGAGCCGCGAATGCCACCCTCGCGAGGTTCGACAACCCTTCCGCTGCCATGACGTGATGAACGTCGTACAGCAGATCCTCTCGCTCCGCATCAGCATCGGGCGTCTGGGTGAACTCAACCGATGTTTGGCGCGTTGGACGAGGTGCGTCCCGTGGCCGATCGTCTGAAGGACCAACACGATCCCGCGCGAAGCTGTTCGCGAATTCCACAGCAGCTGAGCCGAGCATCTCCGCCCGCCGATCGAGGTCTCTCAGCGCTCCCGCGAGGCCGTGCTCATGGAGCGCGTAGGCGAGAAACGGCCCATCGGCGGCGAGAGATGTGGACCAGCGGCATCGGGACGAGCGTCGAAGATGGCGAGCACCAAGGCCAGGCCCGATGACTCCCGCCGGATGAATCACCGGCGGCACAAGCGCGAATCGCACTCGTCCTTCGAAATGCTCGATGATCTTGCTCAGCCCGCAGAGGTGGTCACCGTCGTAATGGGAGCCAACCAACAGGTCAAGGCCGCACGTGCGGTCACTGATCTGACTCAAACGTACACTAGTCATCGCGATCGCACGGCCGCCATCAAAGAGCAACGCACAGCCTCCGCAGCGCACCAGTGTGCAGTCGCCCTGCCCCACGTTGACGAACGTGACCCGCAGAGCATCACATTCTTGATCATCGCCGCAGACCGGTAGGCAATGTCTAGGGAGCCCACGCTTCGTGCCGAACACTGCAGCGAAATGTTCCTCGGAGTTCATGCAAGTCCGATCGTTAGAAGAGAAGGGCCATGCGAATCTTACAGGAGTATAGAGCCGCTCCGGCTTCGCGCGAGATCCGATGCCTGCCACCGGTCTCCCCAGACGTTTTGCCTCGGGCGACAAGCAGCTCAACCACCAGCCCCGTCCCTCACCAGCCCCCGACCCACAACCTTCTCGCGAGCGCGCGCGAGCCTCCGTCATCGACTGAGGCGAACCAGTGGGGGTGGGCAGGACATATTGTGGTGGGGTGGAGAGGGTGGGATTGGTGGGAGACAAGATCGCGAGTCGCCCGAAAGACAGGTCAGTGTCGCCGGTCACAGAGGTGGATCGTCGAGCCCGAGGGCCAGGGACCGACCTAGTAGGCGGCCGAGCTCCCCGATGGGCCATTGACGCGCGCGAGAAGAACCCGCAAGATGTGGAGCTCAATCCATGCAGACAAAAGTAGCCAGCCCCTACGACGGTTCAGTCGATCGCAAGCTCGAGCACACGCCCCCGACCGGCTGAACCCCAATCGATGCCTCGGGCGACGGGAATCAATGAAATTGTCCTAGTCGGCTCTCCAGAATTATGGGATACTCTTGCTGTGTATCGCTCTTCGTCTAACTTACTCGCCCGTCGTAGCGAAGCTTTGGGGGTACCGCGGGTGCATGCGCACATGGTCAGCGGACTGCCGCGATGTCTAGTGGGCGCTCAGGGCGCCCCGTTCCGCTTGCGTTGGATGCGTCATAAGCGCGAACCGTGCCGGAAGACTTCGATCTAAGCTTGGCTTATGCGTGCGACCCGGCTAACTGTCAGCAACTTCCGCAACCTTGGCTCAGTTTCGCTTCCCTTGACGGCGGGGACGGTAATTGTCGGGGAGAATGGCGTCGGCAAGAGCAACCTGATCCACGCGCTGCGTTTGGTGCTTGATCCAACGCTCTCGTGGGCTCAGCGGACGTTAGGTCGGGAGGACTTCTGGGATGGATTGAGCGACGGATCGCCGGATTGGGACCCATTTGCCGAGGGATGCGTGATCGAGATCAGCGTCGATCTCGACGACATCGAAAACGAGCCTGCTGTGCTGGCGGCACTCGGACTGGGCGTATCCGATACGGAGCCGCTCGCGGCACGGCTTACTTATCGATTCGCGCCGCGCGATGACATTGACCAGCCGGAGGAGGGCGCAAAGCGTTACGACTGGGGCATCTATGGCGGCGACGGCGACGAACGCATTGGCAACGATTTGCGTCGCTTTCTGGCTCATGTACATCTGGGCGCATTGCGCGATGTCGAGGGAGACTTGGCGAATTGGCGGAGATCGCCGCTGCGCTCGCTGATAGAGCAGGCGGCGGAGCAGGCCGATGGCGAGGAACTCAACGCGGTGGGCAAGGCCCTCAATGAGGCGAACGAGACGCTTGCGGGACTAAATCCCGTGAAAGAGCTCGCGCGTGAGATTGCCGAGGAGACCGAGCGGTTCGTCGGACCGCATCATGGTCTCGACACGTCCCTCGGCCTTACGCCTGTCGAGCCTCTCCGGATCTTACGTGGGCTGCGGCTCTTCCTCGATGGCACTAGCAGGAGACGATTGTCGGCGGCGAGCCTCGGTGCCCTGAACGTCCTCTATCTCGCGCTGCTTGAGCTGCGCGTCAACAGACAGCTGGAAAATGGTGAGATTGCCCACGCGGTCCTGAGCATCGAGGAGCCCGAGGCGCATCTTCATCCTCATACCCAACGTAAGGTCTTCTCGCGGCTGCTGCGCGAGAATGCCTCACGTACCAGTTTAGTTACGACACACTCTCCGCATATTGTTTCTGTGACGCCGCCTCAGCAACTCGTAGTTCTCCGCGCAGTGGCCGATGGTGTGACCTCTGCGTCCGCCGCAATGGAGGCAGACTTAAATGAGGAGGAGTGGAATGACGTCGGTCGCTATCTCGACGCGACGCGCAGTGAGATGGTGTTCGCCCGCAAGGTTCTGCTCGTGGAGGGGTTTGCCGAGCAGGCACTCATACCCGAGCTTGCCGCTTCGCTACGGATCGACCTGGACTCGGAGGGAATTAGCGTTTGTGCGATTCACGGGACACATTTTGACGTCTATGCGCGCCTGCTCACTGTTCTCGATGTGCCTTGGGCGATCATCACTGATGGCGATCCTAAGCAAAGTGATCCAGCCGTGCTTCAGGGCGCAACTCGTGCCAAGCGCATCTTGGCTGCGTTGCAGCGCGGGGATGAGGACCCCAACGGTCTTGGCGTCTTCGTCGGCGACGTGACCTTCGAGCACGATCTCTACTCGGTAGACGACGCAAACGCTAAAGCCTGCTGTGCCGCGCTCGCCGAACTCGTCAGCACGGTCACCGAGGATGATAATCTTGACGCGGACGCTTTCCTAAATAAGGTGAGGCGGCGTAAGGGCCGCTTCGCGCAGCGTCTCGCAGCTAGTGAGTACGAGCTAACGGCACCAGATTACGTAGTCCACGCGCTTGAATATCTGGGTCAGGCGTGAGTGAGCTTCACCAGGCGATCGAGGATCTTCGTACGAACGAGCGTCAGTGGCGCGCGTTCAACTCGCCAAGTCCCTGCGTGGTTCTAGCACCCCCCGGGAGCGGCAAGACCAAGCTCCTAACCACGCGCCTCGCGTATGATTTGATCACCCGCATCCCGGAGCCGCACGGCGCGGCGTGCATCACGATGACAAATGCTGCTGCAGATCAGCTGAGCGACCGCCTTGCGCTCCTTGGCGTGAAGCCGCGCTCGAATCTCTTCGTCGGGACGGTTCACCGTTTTGCGCTGCGTTGCATTGTCCTTCCGTATGCGCGTCTCGGCGGCCTTCCCGCCGTTGCGGAAGCTTCTCTGGCGGACGAGAACGCCCGAAAGACTGCCCGCGCCCAGGCAGTCCTAGAGGTGCTCGGGTCGCACGAGAATCCAGAGGCACTCGATGTAACAACAACTCTGAACCAGCGCCGAAATCTCTTGAACTACGAGGCGACCGAAATCGCGCTCGGGGGTGAGCGCTTCGTGCGCCTCGCCCGCCGCTACGAGGAGCTTCTCCTCGCCTCAGGTCACTATGACTTTCAGGATCTCGTTCGCTTCGCGGTCGGGCTCGTCGAGGGCAACGAGTGGATTCAGCGGGTTCTGGCAGCTCGCTTCCCGCATCTCTACGTCGATGAGTATCAGGACTTCGCGCCCGGACTTGACCGTTTGGTCCAAGCGCTCTGCTTCGACCAGCGCGCGGACGCCGAGCTGTTCGCCGTGGGCGATCCCGATCAGGCAATCTTCGCCTTCTCGGGCACCAGGCCCCAGCTTCTGCGGGAGCTCGCTGATCGCACGACCGTCAATGACATCAGCCTGGAATGGAACTACCGGAGCCCTCAGAAGCTCATCGATGCGGCGATTCAACACCTGGGGGAGGAGCGGATAGTTCGCGGCCGCCCGGATGGCGGCAGTATTGAGGCGATCGAATGCTCCGGGGGTTTCGATCACCAGCTAACGAAGGCTCAGCAGCTAATCGCAGCCGAACGCGCTCGCGGTACTCCGCTCGACGAGATCGCGGTGATACTACGATTTAACAAGTCGCTCGACCGTGCGGTATCGACGCTTGAGGCACATTTGCCGGTCTTTGCTCGCCGTGATCGCGGCTACCGTCAGACGCCCGCCACATCGCTCCTTGAGGCGATGGCGGCCTGGTCGGTACAACCCCGTGACGGGCGCGGCGTCCGGTTCGCAGATGTGATCCGCCGTTCACGATCAGTCACGCGGGCGGATCAGAAGACGCTAACTGTATGGATCGAGATCATGCTGCGCTATCGCTCGACTCCCGATGCCCCAGCCATCGATTTCGTCGAGGCGATCGCTGCGGCTACCTTTGCATCGAAACTCCATCGCAGCCGTGGTGAAGACGATGTCTTGGAGTTCGCCAGGATGAGGAAGGCGCTTAGGGACGGCGGCGCGCTCGAGGGGACGACGCTCGAAGATCTCGGCCTGCGGGCAAGGGCTCGGGACCGTCTGCTCATCTCAACCGTTCACGGTGCGAAGGGCCTCGAGTTCGACGTCGTCATGATCTTGGAGGTCGAGGAGGGCGTCATGCCATTCTTTATCGCGAAAACGCCAGTCCAGCTTGAAGAGGAGCGAAGGATGTTCTATGTCGCGATGACGCGCGCTCGGGACCGCGTCTACTGCCTTTGGAGTCCATGGCGCCAGACCAACTTTGGCCGTCGACACGATGGTCCGAGCCCCTACCTTCGGACTCTTGGCCTCGTGAGTTGAGGCGATTGTAACCTGCAATACATAAGCAACCTGGTGGGTTTTGCCGCGTCCTAAACCCGGCAGGACCATCGCAACCGGCCGGCGTCGTCACGCAGCCACACGACCATCGATCCTGTTTGCAGGCCTTGCCAGTGAGCGCTGCTTGACCGCCGCCCTCTCCATATCGGCAACCCTGCGCCCGCGATAAGCCGGCGCCAAGAAGTGGACCGGAGCCGATAAACGTCAGGAGCCGTATCGCCTTAGGTCGATCCGGTCAAGCGGGTGCGCGAACTCAAGCAGTACTCGCCATACTGTGTCATCAATCTCGAACGATAGTGCGTGGAAGTTGGCCTCAAGTGCAGCCCAGCTGGCCAAACGTGGCTCGGCTCGCAGGTCTGGGAGCAGAAGCGGATGGCGGAGAGTGTGCATGAGCGTCGCATGACACCACCACGCCTTGCGATTCGCGTCGAGCGGGTGCTCACCCTCCACGGGCTTATCGCTGTCGACCCGAAAGAGGTGTGCGATATCCTTCGCCATGTCGGCGCGATAGAGCAGCGCCACATCACCGTGCCTGGCCTTCTTGTCGCACGTCCATTCGATCTTCAGGCCATGTTCGAGCCGGCCGCCTTGTAGCTGCGCCCAGAAATCCGGCTGAGTCACCCATAGCCAGCGCTGCACGATTGCCAGAGGATACGCTCCGGTTGCGCTCTGCGACCTCCGTCTATCTGTGGCCGTGCTCCCGGCGCACCGGTAGAGCGCACAGGCTGTCGTCTTTATTAGGTTGCCCAGATCGCCCATCGGCCGCCGGATCGCATGAGCCCGAAGGGCCGCGCAGCAAAGGCCTCCAATACGCTGGCCACATGTTCGGTGCCCCCAGCCCCGTATCCCGTGTAGGCTCCAGTCATGGCAGCCCCCATCATCCACAGCCAGTCCGTGGTCGTCGTTCTACTTGGGAGCTTCAACCCGAGGATCGTCGAGCCGTTGTGGCTCTCGAAACATAGCCTTGTTCCGGAGGAAGAGGCGAGTGGCGCAGAGCGAGAGATGATCGACAGAGACTTCTCTCGTATCGTACTTCCGTGGGCTGAGCTAGTCGTCTTCCAGGAACGGCTGCAAATAGACACACGCGAGAAGATCACCAACGCCGCCCAGGTCCGAGACCTCCTCGTGGGTATCCTCCGGATCCTTCCGCACACGCCGGTTACCGTCGCGTCGATCAATCATCGAGCGCTGCTTCGCCTTGATACAGAGGAGCAATGGCATGAAGTAGGCCACCGACTGGCTCCCAAGGATGTCTGGGATGGTGTGCTTGACAAACCCGGTATGTTGGATTTTGCCATGCAGGGCGTGCGTCCAGATGGGCTTGATGGGGCAATCAAGGTAAGGATACGACCGAACCCTCTCGTTCATCCTGGGCTGTTCATCAACGTCAACGATGAATTCTCACTTCCGGATCAGAACGATCCCGAACCAGCAGCGCGCGCTGCTGGTCTACTCGCAAAGAGCTGGTCGGAAATCGAGGCTCGTGCAGACCACATCTGCAGCACACTCCTCAAGCGGCTGGTTGACTGACATGGCTTTCGCGGCGCCAGCCAAGGGCTTGAGAGCGGACGCATCCGCTGGTAATGAACTGGTCTCGGCCAATCCAGAGTTCACTCGTGATAGATGGGATCCGGTACCGGGATATGCGGATGACGAACTCGGCGTGTCCAATCCTCAACACAATCTCGCGCCGGTCGAGATCAAGGAACCTATAAGACTTCTCCCGACTGCCCGCGAGCTCGAAGTTCGGCGAAAGCTAGAAAAAGAGACGCTAATCGCTCTGCAGAAGTGGGACGGTGTCGTGCTCGATGTTCGTGAGACCTCATTCGTAGCGCGACTTGTCGACGTATCTGGCAATCACTCCGACGAGGAGGTTGAGCTCGAAAAGGATGAGCTTTCCCCATTCGATTTGGAGTTGCTTGAGCCCGGCGCGATCTTCTACTGGACGATCGGCTACCGCCAACTGCTACCCATGGGCGAACGTGTGCGGGAGTCACGGATTCGTTTTCAAAGGCTCCCCGCGTGGAGCGCATCCGAAATTGCTGCTGCACGTGAGCGCGCAGATGCAGCCGCTCGCGAACTTGGCTGGTAGAGGAGCGCGCCTCAGCGCCCCTCGGCCCGACGAGCTCGAGATCTCGGTGTTTGGTCCGGGATACGGTGAGTCAATCGCCGTTCACTTGGGAGACGGACGCTGGATGATCGTTGACTCCTGTATCGACAATCGGTCAGAGAGACCAGCGGCTCTCGAATATTTTGGCGACATCGACGTGTCTTGTGAAGACCAAGTAGCGATTGTTCTCGCCACTCACTGGCACGACGACCACATCAGAGGCCTAGCGGAGATCCTGCGTGCGTGTTCTACCGCGCGGTTTGCTTGCTCTCACGCTTTCAGCACTCGTGAGTTCCTGCTACTTGTCGAGTCGCCAGCGCTGGGCACCGAGCAGCTTCCGGCCGGCCTACGAGAGTTTGCAGAGATACTCGCGATCCTAAAGGAGAGGCGAGCTGCCGGGAATCTGCTGCTTGGGACTCCAGAACTCGTCAACCAGAAAACGGTACTCGACCAATCAGCTCGGTGTGAGGTCATGAGTCTGTCGCCATCCTCTGCGACCGTAATGGAGGCGGTACAAGCCTTTGCAACTCTATTACCTGAGCCATCGCAACCGATGAAGTGCGTGCCGTCACCGAAGGCGAACGAGGGTTCGGTCGCTTTATGGGTGTGTGGCGCCTCCGGGGTTGCCCTTCTTGGGGCTGATCTCGAACGTAACTCCAAAGACGACCGCGGTTGGGGCGCGGTGCTTGGGTGTGCGCCCTTGATGAAAGGCCGTGCAAGCCTCGTAAAGGTGCCGCATCATGGCTCGAGCACCGGGCACGATCAGCGCATGTGGGACGAACTACTCGTGTCGCAGCCACACGCGATGCTCACGCCGTGGGAACTTGGCGGCAGGCATGTCCCCGATGCGGCCGACCGTGACCGTATCTGCGCGCTGGCACCAGCGGCGGTTATCGCGGGCGATACGGTGGCGAAACTGGACCGATACCAGCCAGCGGTGGAGCGAACTTTGAGAGAGGCCACTATCTCAAGGCAAGCAGCAATCGGCCGCACAGGCCATATCCGGGCCAGATGTACACCATCAGACAAAGGGCAATGGCGGGTCGACCTGATCCACAATTCACAGCGCCTTTGCGCAGCCTAACTGACCTAACGAGACTGTTGTAGCGGACCACCGCAGCACAACCCACCGTAAGGACTGCCGAGTAGACCTACGCTGTGGCCAACCACCCAATGCCGGGGGTCAACAAGGGGAGGCACCATGCCGATAAGTTCGACATGTTCGACTGGCTCTATCCGTACTACTGCGGCGCGGGTCGTGGCGCTCGCGCGAAGTACGACGAAGTTTCTGAACGCTGGCGCAAGCGCGTGTTGCCGCGAGTGCGCTGGATTTTCGTGGGGCTCGCGGTCCCGCTTGCTGTAGGCACTGGACTGGCCCAGCATCGCCTCTGGATATGGTTTTTCGGGCTAGCGCTCGGAGCGCTGGTGGCTATGTATGCAGCTCTACGCGAGTCGCCTCCCGGCTACATCGAGAACTGGCGGACTGGGTTCGAGGGCGAGCGGCGCACCGCACGGGCGTTGGCGCCCCTCCGGCGGGATGGCTGTGTGCTCCTCCACGACCTTCCGGATCGTCGGATAGGCGGGCAAGACGGCAAGGGCAACATCGACCATGTCGTCGTTTCGAGAGCTGGTGTGTTCCTAATTGACAGCAAGTGGCTCGGCGGCGAGGTCTCGATCGACGGAGACGTCATCCAGGTGCAGCGCCCCGATGACGATGATGACTCCTATGACCTACGGTGGCTGGCCCGCGGGACGCGTGGGAGCGCTGTCCGCCTACAAGAGGACATCGCGCAGCAGAGCGACGTTAGCTTCGTTCAGCCGGTGGTGGTGTTCTGGAACAAGTTCGATGCTGAGCTGGTCAAGGGCCACAAGATCGTCTTTGTCCACGGTGAGCGCCTCGTGGGTTGGCTTGAAGAACAACGGGGCGAAATGTCCCGCGACTGGATCGATCACGTTGCGTCCTGTATCAAGGAGGCCCGCCCGCCCGAACACCGTGCTTGGTGGGATCTATTACCCACGCTCGGCCTTCGAAGCCGAGATGCGCTTGTCGTGCCGCCAGCCGCCGGGGGCGTTCCCGGCGACAGCTGACTCGTTCTACGTGGGCTATGCGTCGGGGTGGCCCCACAAACCGCCCCAACCGGCGTATCGTCACTGACAATGTTCGTCCAGATAGAACGATCCCAGGCGAGCGGATCCCGACTTGCGCGCCCGAGAGCCGTGCCGACAGCGCCGATGTGATGCCCGTAAGGCCACGATCCGGGCGGGGGCTTCCCGGCTTGCTTGCGCGCTCACGCGCGTCGCCCCACGCGTTCGGCGACTTCTACGAGCAGCTCTCGCCGCAGGTGCTTCGCTTCTTTGTGAGGCGGACGGGCGATCCGCATCGCGCGGTTGACCTGACCGCTGAGACCTTCGCACGGGCTTTCGAGCACCGGCGGGAGTTTCGCGGCGCCAGCGACAAGCAGGCCGCCGCCTGGCTGTGGAGGATCGCTCACAACGAACTGGCGGGCTATAGCCGCTCCACGGCGGTAGAGCTGGCCGCCGTACAGCGGCTCGGGCTCGAGCGCCCTGCTCTGAACGACGAGGAGCTGCTACAGGTCGAGCGGTTGATCGCCACCGAGGAACTCCGCGAGCAGATACGACGCGCGCTCGAGGTGTTGCCTCACGACCAGCAGGAGGTGATCCGCTTGCGCTTCATCGATGATCTCAGCTACGAAGAGATGGCCCACACTCTCGGAGTCTCAAACGATGTCGTCCGGACCCGCACATCGCGCGCTCTGGGTGCTCTGCGGAGGAGCGCTGACCTGCACGAGGCCGTCCAGAGGCTCGAGGCATGAGCCCCCAGTCCCGTGATCCCTGGCGGTTGGGAGTCCTCGACAGGTTCGGTGCGCAACTGCGCGAGCTCGAGAGCGCCGAGGCGATCCGCCGCCGGCGGCGGCGGTTCTCGATCTCGGGCGGGCTCGTTGCCGCCGTTGTCGCGGCCTTCGCTCTCTTGGACATGGGTCAACTGGCCCACGCGCTCTCCCCCGTCAATCGCGCCCCTGCGGCAGCCGCCGCATCCGAATCGGTGCGGTTCTATTCCGCGATCTCGATCACAGCCGGCTCACAGCGACTCAACCGCTTCAGCGAGAGCGGCGAAATCGACTTCGCGGGACGGAACTACAGCACGACGCTCCAATTCGGCCACGGCGAAGCGGTCGAGCAGCGTCGCGTTGACGGCGTGCTCTACGTCGCACAACTACCTCGCGGGCACCCCAATGCGCCGATCCGCTGGATCGCGTTCCCTCTCGCCCATGAAGCCTCGACAACCTTTGCGTCAGCACCTGAAAGCGAGGAGTTCACGTCTCCGCTGGTGATGCTCGACGAGCTCGGCGGCACCCGTGCTCCTGTCGTCGACGTAGGACCCGACGACGTCCGTGGAGTCCCGACCACCGGCTACCACCTCGAAACCAATCTCGCATCCCTGCTGAGCGCCTCACCGGGCGCGGGCAGCCAGCCAGCTGCGTACCGGAGCGTCACTGCGGTGCTCACCGTGTGGCTCGATCGTGACGGGCGCCCCCGACAGGTTGCCGAGACTTTCGCTGGGACATCGTCCGCGGGTCGCGCGAGCATCAGAGTCGTCACCGAATTCACCGGCTATGGGCAGCCCATCGTGGTGCGCGCGCCGCTGCACGTATCTGCGCGATCGAAGCGCAGCATCGTGGCCCCTGCCCTCGCCGCCTCCCCAAGCCACGTGTTTGAGCAGCTGATGTTCGCCAAGCCCTAGGACGTCGGCAGGCAGAAATGGTCACCTTCCACCGGAAGTCCCGCCGTCCCAACGCTGGTGCCATTGGCGCCGACCCATTCAACGCCCGTGGGATACGGAGCGTCCGGCGCGGGGTTGGTGCCGTCGAACTTGAATGCCCCGCTTGTCACCGACGTGCTCTGCGATGTCCCATCGCTTGAGATGAGACGAACCTCGCTCGCGCCCGCTGGCGCGAGCCCCGTGATCTCCATGAGATTCTTGCCTGGCGAGCCGCATTCATCTCCCACCGAGACGGCGTGCCCTTCCGCGATCTCGGATGTCGTTGCGCACGTTTCGCCCGCGAAACGACTACCGAGGCTGCGCACGAGGCATTTCGTGACAGCGTTGGATACGAGGCCGACGCGCTCGCCGTTGGCGAGTGTGAACAGCGGCTTGGCTTCGGATGTGCTCAACCCGCTGGACCGTAGTTGGCGTTCCGGGCCGGGTGCCACGGTCGCGGCCTGTTCACCGGGACTGGCATTGGTTGCCGAGTTTGCAGCGGCGTAGGCCGCCGCACCGCTCACGGCGAGCGCTGTTGTGGCGGCGCTGGCGACCAGCAGGCTTTTGCGGCTTCCCTTCTTTTTCATGTCTACCTCCCTCGACTAGTCGTGGCTTGCTGACAGCGGCACTCGTTACGTCTCCGCGTAGCCGGAGACGACGTGGGAAGTCCCGCTTTGGTTGTAGACACGAGCCGTCACATATTCGCCGCCGTAGTAGAACACGTCGCAGTACCCGTACCCATGCGTGACTTCGTTTGCGTGGTTGGTGTTAAACAGCTGGCAGGCGAGATATGGTTCGCCTCGGGCCGACCCTTCGTTGAAGTAGAACGTGTGTGCTCCGCCTGACTGGATGTAACAGTTGGAGCCGCAGATTTCACCGCCGCCGTAGCCTTCGCTGAAGGCGGAGGCTACGGCGGCTGTAGACAGGGCCAGGACGAACGCAGCGACGAGCGAGGTGGCGAGGACCGTCAGGCGACGAGTGCGGAGCAATTTCCTCATGGGTGAGTTCTCCCTTTCGAGCTTTAGTTCGTCAGCGGGCTGAGCGGGCCCGAGGACCTCATCGCCGTATAGATGCGCGAGGTCGAGATTTGTGACACGCGGCCACCGAGTGCTGAGAGATGCCGTCGCGCCGCTCGTCACAGATCCAGCCTTCGCGCATCTATACGAGGTGAGACGGCCTGGCCGGGACGGTCGCGCACGTCGTCTGCCAGTGCCTGTTGGCATTGGCACGTCAGCTGCGAGTCGACACGATGATGGCCGAAGCGATGGAGCCTCCTGCCCTAGGCTGAGGTGACAACGACCTCCTCTGGTAGCACTACTGCTACTCTATGGCCCTATGGCGACGATCCCCCAGAAGGAGCTGCGTAACCACGTCGGCGAGGTTCTGCGACGCGCTGAGGCTGGTGAGCGCATCACGATCACCGTCTCCGGACGCCCGGTCGCAGAGCTCGGTCCAATACGCGCCCGCCAGTGGGTTCCAAGCAGCCAGCTGGCCGATCTGTGGAGCGCGCCGCCCGACCCGACACTCGATGAGGACCTGGTGAGGCTCAGCGGAGAGCTCACGGATCCCTGGGCCGCCTAGCTCGTGGCCGTCCTGCTCGACACCTCGGTCCTGATCGGCGCCGAGGAAGGCCCAGACGATGACGCCGCGATCAGCGTCGTCTCGCTGACTGAGCTGCACTTCGGTGTTCTCGTCGCTCGTGATGATGAAACACGTTCGCTACGGATGGGCCGCCTCGGCGCCATCGAGGCTCACTTCGACGCCCTACCCTTCGATGCCGCCGTGGCACGAGAGTGCGGCCGGCTATACGCACTGCTCGCAAAGCGCGGCGGCCAGCCCCGCCGACGGGCATTCGACCTAGCGATCGCCGCGACCGCCAACGTTCACGGGGTACCGCTACTGACCTACAACACCAAGGACTTCCAGATCCTCGCCGAGGAGGTCGACGTCCGCACCCCCTAGTGCAGCGTTCCCGAAGTGGCTTGTCGATTCGCGGTGCTGGTGATGATCCGCTCGTACGCCTGCTTTTCGTCCTGAGCGCAAGCCACAGTCGCGAATAAGCGGCCCAATGCCTAGCGGCGATCCGGCTTGGGCGCTACGCGCTCCTCCAGCTCCTCGCGGCTGAGCACGGCCGCAGGGCGCGTCGGACGCTAACGAACTGCAAGGGTACTCGTGTGCGCTTCATATCGATCGATGACATGTTTACCGTGGGCGTCGCGCTCGACCTTCTCGGCGGGCTCCTTCTGGGACGCGGACTCCTGACGTCCTCGCGTGGGATGCTCAACAACGCCGCACTAATCATCGGCGCCAACCCGATGCAGATCGCGAGCTCGATCGAGGCGAAGGTCGATGGCTGGGCCGGCCTCACAGCGCTCGCCGTAGGATTCGTGCTGCAAGCAGGCGGATACGCGGCGATCATCGGGGGCGCCCACATCAAGACGGACACGACACGGGCGTTGATCTCGATCCTACTTGCGGCAATTGCCGCAGCGATCTCCTGGACCATCGCAGCATGGACGAGGCGACCGCGGCTCATTCGGCAGATGATCGGGGTCGCGAAGTGCGGCGAAGACACGGACGGGAACCCGATCGACGGAGACCTGCCAAGCGCCCGGATGCTCGCGCTGCTGGGGCGAAACCTGAAGTTCGGGCCCTTCCCAGATGCGGACCTCGAAAGCCCGGCGCGGACGGTCGCATACGCACACGAGCGCCTAGGCATTACCGACGTTGCAACTCCCTGACCTCCTCGTTGGCCCATCGTTGGCCAGAACTCCCCGGAATTGCCCGGAAATCGCCTGAATATGGCCCCGAGCGGTAGAGCACCGGAAGGGCCAGACTCCCTAGTATCCATGCGGGATTCCGGCGCTCGCGGGCGATTTTCACGGACGCTTTGCAAGCAGGAGGTCACCGGTTCGATCCCGGTTGGCTCCACTCGGGAAGTGCCTGCAAATGGGCAGGTTTTAGCTCGCAGCGGCGGTTGAGGCGAGGGCTGCGTAGCATCGAAATGTGGGGCCTGCTGCCCGCCGCCGCCCAACGAGAGCCCGCAGAGGCCCGGCCGAGGCGCGACACTTGGCCGGGTCTGCCGCTCCGAGAGCCTGTCCTCGGCAAGGTCGGCTGCTGCTGCATCGCGAGCAAAGCGCCGCTGGCGGGGGGTGCTGTTTGTCGTCCGGCGAAGGACGGAGGAGGAGGTCGGGCGAGACGCTCGCTTCGGTGGAAAGCAGGAGCGAGCCGAGGGGGCGACCCGACGAGTGCTTTTCGTCCGGAGCGAGCGTGAGCTCGGTCGAAACGGAGACGCTTGGATGTCTCGCAAAGCAGCAGCGACGGCGGCGTCGCCGACATGCTCAAATCTCCCCGTGTGCCCCGGCCCGCCCGAGAACTCATGAGCTGTCGTCCGCGTGCAGGCTCGAGGAAGACTCCAGGGGTGTTGGAGGGTTGGAGTGGCGACCACTAAGGTCCATGCGACGCGTCACGAAGTGCGGCGCCGCGACTGGGTTACGTACCGAGGAACACGAGGACGGCCCGCACGCGGCGATGGTCCTCGGCCGCCGGGGCAAGGTTGAGCTTCGCGAAGATACTCGTGACGTGCCTCTCGATGGCGCGCTCCGTGATCACGAGTATCTCGGCGATTGCCTTATTGCTGCGACCCTCTGCCATCAGGCCAAGCACCTCGCGCTCCCGCGCGCTCAGCACGTTCAGTGGATCGTCTGTGCGTTTGCGACCCAGCATCTCTGAGACGACCTCGGGATCGAGCGCGGAGCCTCCCTCGGCGACTCTTCTGATCGCATCGGCGAAGCGCTCCAGGTCCGAGACGCGGTCCTTGAGCAGGTAGCCGACGCCGGCGGCGTCGTCTCCCAGTAGCTCCAGCGCGTAGGCCTCCTCGACGTACTGCGAGAGCACCAGCACACCAGTGTCCGGCATCTCTTCCCGGATCACGCGCGCCGCACGCAGCCCCTCGTCTGTGTGGGTGGGCGGCATGCGGATGTCGATGATTGCGATGTCGGGCTTGTGCGCCCTGGCCTTTCGCAGCAGCTCCTCGGCATCCCCGGCCTGACCGACTACCTCGAACTTGGCCTCCTCGAGCAGCCGCACCATGCCTTCCCGCAGCAGCAAGGAATCCTCTGCGACGATCACGCGCACGGGATCGTCGCCCTGAGGATGGTGCCCAACCCCTGCGGACTCGTCAGCTCGAGGCGGCCGTCGAGCGCCGCGACCCGATCTGCAAGCCCTCGCAGCCCCGAGCCCTGATCAGCGTCGGCGCCCCCAACGCCGTCGTCGCGCACCTCGATGTCGATGTGGCCGTTGTCGCGGACGACCCCCACCGTTACCGTTTGCGCGCGCGAGTAGCGGGCCGCGTTCGTAAGGGCCTCGGCGACGACGAAGTAGACCGCCGACTCGACCGACGGCGGGAGCCTGTCGGCCGGCGTCTGGAGCAGTTCCACAGGAACCGGGGAGCGGCTGGCGAGGCCTTTGAGTGCTGCGTGCAGGCCGCGATTTGTGAGCACGGCCGGGTGGATCCCTCGTGCGAGCTCGCGCAGCTCCGCGGTCGCCTCGTTCAACTCGTGGAGTGATTCGTCGAGGAGCTCCGCCGCCCCTTGTGGGTCGTGCTCGATGCGTTCTCTTACCATTCGTAGGTCGATGCCGAGGGCCATGAGTCGCTGCTGGGCGCCATCGTGGAGGTCCCGCTCGAGTCGGCGCCTTTGCTCATAGCCGGCCTGCACGATGCGTGAGCGTGAGGCCTGAAGCTCGACAACCTTCGCCCGTAGTTCGGCGTCCAACCGTTCGTTTCTGAGCGTCAGCCCGGCGGCGGCGCCTGCTGTCTGCACCAGTTCGCGTTCCTCCGCGAGGTCCGGGCCCGATTTCACGATCGCGGCGATTCGTTCGCCCTCGTGCTCGATGATGGTGGAGACCTTGCCCGCCGGCGCGGGATCGACCCGAACCGGCTGACCGTCGGCATCTAGGTAGGCGTCCTGGCCCGGTACCCAATAGGCGAGCTCCAAGGTGGGGTCTCCAAGCGCGTCCGCGAGCGCATCGCGCAACGCTCCGCGGCCACCCCCCTCACCGAGCTGGGCCAAGAGCTCGCTGATCGCGTCGGCTTCGCTGAACCGGGATCGCAGGAGGCCCACCAAGAAGGCAAACGGTAGGCAGGCGATGGACGTGAACAAAGCCAACGTCTGCGCGTCAGAAATGTCGCTCGATAGGCCGGCCTGTTCGACGATGAGGGCGGCCATCAGCAGCAGAAACGTGAGCCCGCCGACGGCGACGATCGGGGCGAACACCCTCGCTCGCCCTGGGGTGCCGCTATGCCAGCGTCGATAGAGGACCGCGACCACGGCACCCAGCAACGCGATCGAGGTGTCCAGTTGCGCCGCTTCGAGTACCTTGGCAGCCTCGGAGTGCTCGATCAGCAGCGGGTTACCGGGACAGCGGGCGCAGCCCGCCTTTGAGTCGGTGAACAGGAACACTCCAAGCTGCACCACCGTCGTGTTGACGTAGGCGATGGTGACCAGGAGACGATCCAGCCGGGTTTCGAGCCTCCCCGAGGGAAACGACAGCAGCAGGTGGATGAGCACCGCGTAGATCAGCACCTCCCCGACCGAGGCGATCGCGAACACGACGCTGTCGTTGGAAAAGACCAACCCCTTCAGCAAGCCGCTGAACCCGACCGCGACCATGAGCGGACCGATGTTGCCGGCCGACCGCTGCTTCCAAACCCATAGCCCGATTCCCACGAACCCCCAGCCGGTGGCCAGGAACAAGCCGGCGTACGCGCCCCGGTGAACGTTGTGCTCGCCGTTGAGCATGACCACGAAAGCGGCGATGCCCATCAGGAACGCCAAGCCGGCGAGACCGATCAGGGTGCGTCGCGGTGCGGTCAGCGGATGAGTAAAGAGATCGCCTCCGCGCTCAGCTCGCTCTTGGCGACGAACCCGCGCGCGCCGCTGGCGCCTACCGCCTCGTCAAGGTCGGTGAAGTCATGGCTCGAGACAAGCACTATCTGCGGGGTAGCGCCGTGCGCATCGAGTAGTCGCCGCGTGACCTCGAAGCCGTCGATGTCGGGTAGGCGCACGTCGAGTAGCACAACCTCTGGGTTCAGCTTCTCCACGGCAGCCACCACGCCGTCACCGTTATCGAGCTCCCCAACGACGTCGTAGCCGTTGGCTTCGAGCATGCGCCTCGCGCTGGCGCGAAAGCTGGGGTGATCATCCACGATCAGCACAGTCTCTCTCATGAGGGCTGATCATCGCGCAGAGCCGGGAGCGGTTCCATACGGCTGACCGCCCCGAGCTGGCGGTAAACCGACGTATCCCGCGCCGCTACCCGACCTCACAGACGCCTGCCAGCCCCCTGGTTTCTTCCTCGCTGAACGGAGAGCCTGTCGTCACGCCCGAAGTCAAGCCCAGAGGAGGATGCAGCATGACCGCCACGACCGCTAGCAGCACCACGAGCCCCGCGCACGAGCCCAGACGCTTCAGTCGCGGCCGGATTACCGGCCTGATCATGATCGCCGTCCTCACGCTCGGGCTCGTCTATGTCCACTTCGCCGGCAGTTCGACGGTCGTCTCCGTGCCTGCCGGCGCGCATGCGGGCCAGCTGACGCTCAAGAACTGTACCTACAACACCGAGAAGGGCGCCTACGCCGCCGACTGCGGAACGCTCGTGGTGCCGGAGAACCGCGCCGACCCGCACTCGCGGCTGATCGCGCTGCCGGTCATCCGGATCCGTGCGCATTCGGCACACCCGGGGGCCCCGATCTTCCGCTTGGAAGGCGGCCCCGGCAAGACGAACATGAAGTTCGCGGAAGCCAGCCGGTTCACCGCCAACCACGACGTCGTCCTCGTCGGCTACCGCGGCGTCGACGGCTCGGTCCAGCTCCAGTGCCCGGAGGTCGAGTCGGCCCTCGAGCACTCCGCCGACTTCCTCGGCCAGAAGTCCCTCAATGCTTACTCGAACGCGCTGCGCTCGTGCGCGAAGCGGCTGCAGGCAAACGGCGTCGATCTCGCCGGCTACACACTCCCCGAACGGGTCAACGACCTCGAGGCGGCACGGAAAGCCCTCGGCTACCACCAGATCGACCTGTTGAGCGAAAGCGCGGGCACCCGCACCGCGATGATCTACTCCTGGCACTACCCGGCCGCCATCCACCGTTCGGTGATGATCGGCGTCAACCCACCCGGCAACTTCATCTGGCACCCGAAGACGACGGACGAACAGATCGACCGCTACGCCAGCCTCTGTGCGCAAGACGCGACGTGCCACAAGCGCACCAGCGATCTCGCCGCGTCGCTGGAACGGACCGTCGCGCACATGCCCAACCGCTTCTTGTTCTTTCCGATCAAGAAGGGCAACGCACGGATCGCCAGCTTCTTCGGACTCATGGAGACGTCGGAAAATGCCTCGCCGCTCTCCGGACCGATGACCCTGGACGCCTGGCTCTCGGCCGCCCACGGTGAATCGAGCGGGCTCTGGTTCGAGTCGCTCCTCGCCCAGATCGCTTTCCCGACTGCGTTTGTCTGGGGCGACGTCGCAGCTGTCGGAATGGCTGACAACCAAGCTGCCGAGCGTTACTACTCCTCAAGCGAACACGACGGCCCCTCGATTATCGGCAACCCCGGAACGGAATTCCTCTTCGGCGGCGGAGGCCTCCTGCACGCATGGCCGGCCACCCCTGCCGACAACGAATACACCCACGTCCAGACATCGAACGTGCAGACGCTCCTGATCGGCGGCAGTCTCGACTTCGCCACCCCGCCCCAGGTTGCGACCAAGGAACTCCTTCCCTACCTGCCCAACGGCCACCAGGTCATCCTCCCCAACTTCGGCCACACAACCTCCTTCTGGAGCGAACAGACCAAGGCGAGCACGCACCTGATTAACACCTACTTCGACACAGGCAAGGTCGACGACTCGCTGTACAAACCTCAAACGGTTAAACTCACGCCCGAATCCACACAGACCGGACCCGCCAAGGCCATCGCCGGCGCGATGATCGGCTTCGGACTCCTCATGATCCTGTCGCTGCTACTGATGTGGCGCCGGAAGCACAAGCGCGGCGGCTTCGGGCGCAAGGCGAGCGCGATCCTGCGCTCCGTCTACCTGGTGGTGCTCGGCCTCGGCGGATGGTTCATCGGCCTGATCATCGTGCTGGTGGCTTTGCCGACAGTGCCCCTCAACAGCGAGCTCATGGCTGTTCTCGCCATCGGCACGCCCATCGGCCTCGGCACCTACTGGGCCTGGGTCAACCGCGACCGGCCGGCCAAAGCCACAAGGATCGGGTTCGGGGTCGCGCTGACGAGCGCCCTCGTCGGCGCGCTCCTTGGGTTCAACGCAACAACCGGGCTCATCGCGGTCATCACCACGATCATCGGAGCAGCCGCCGGTGCGAACCTCGGCCTGATCGCCCTCGACATCGCACGAATCGGCGAGCGCCCGGAGACCGTTCCGCCCATCGCCATTCCAGCGCCCATCGCCATTCCAGCGGTCGAACACTGAAATGACCACGGACAACGATGCAATGAAGATCTCAACGCTCGAGAACCCACGAGAACTGAAGAAGACGAGACCAGCTATCACCGAGTCACAGACGAATGACCTCGACATGAAGTCGAGGCTCTCGCTGCTCTGGATCTTCTACATGTTCAACGCGGCCTACATCGACATCACCACGCTGTACTACAGCGTGTTCATCAACCACTCGCCGAAGGTCCATTACACCCAAGCATTCCTACTAGGAGCCGGCGTACTAATCGAGATATCGATCGCGATGGTCGTCCTGGCCCGTTTGCTGCGGTATCGGACAAACCGCCGGGCGAACATCGCAGCCGGCGTGTTCTTGACAGGGGTGCAGCTCGCGTCGCTATTCGTCGGAACGCCGACCCTGGCCTATGTCTTCTTCTCGGCGATATTGATCGCCACATCGGCGGCTGCCGTCTGGTACGCATGGAAGTGGTCTGATCCTGCCAGTCAGATCGGACTAGCAGCAGGGCTCGGGTAGGCGCCTCCTCCGGCAGTGAAGACGCTCTGCGCGATATAGAAAGGGGAACGAATACGGGGCGTCTCGACTGCGCTGACCGTCAAGCCTGCCCCGACATGGGGATCTAGTCCTCGCGAGCCAGCAAGATGATGCTGCTCACGAGAACGACCACCAAAAGAAGCACGAACCCGATCAAGTCCAGCACCAACCCGAACGAGGCGATGACGCCGCCGAGGCCAAAGCCTTGGAGGAAGAGCATGGTCCCGGCGAGGATCGACGCCCAGCCGAGCCAGCGCGACAAGACCCCGCTCCTAAGCACAAGCGCGCCGGTTGCGAAAGCAAACAGGCTGCCGAAGACATCGCCAACGCTCTCCAGCGCGAACGTCATCAGGTACAGCGTGTAGGACGCACCCGGGTCGTGTTGGGCCCCGTAGGAGGCGAGCTTTGCTCCGACCAATCCGGTGATGCCGATGTCGCTGGCGGCATGGAGGGTCACGAAGAGCACTCCTCCAACCAGCACCAACGAACCAAGGGCCCGCGTGCGATCAGTGTCCCCGCGCAGCAGGTCGTGCAGCGCGCTCAGGTAGATCACGAACATGACCGCGTATACGACGGACAGGCATGCGATCACGATCAGCCGCGTTTCGTGGGCGTGAAGACCGTTCGCAATCTTCGTCGGCGAGTCGTTCTGGCTCAATTTGACTCCAACAGCGACGACGATCTCGGCCACCAGCGCGATGACGAAAACGATGCCGGCCACCCAGCCATAGCGCTCCCACGATCTCCGCTCTACACGGTGCGGGGTCGCGGACTCCTCGGGCATAGCAGGGAGTATCGTGCCCACCCGTCGTCGCTGCTTTGCGATGGATAGCGAGCGCGTCGACGGAAGCGGGTCGCGCTCCCGCTCCGGACGAAAAGTAGGCGTACGAGCGGATCATCACCAGCACCGCGAATCGACAAGCCACTTCGGGAACGCTGCACTAGCCGACAATACGCCTCCTCCCGCCGCCGCGCTCGTCACAGATTCCGCCTTCGCGCATCTATGCGAGGTGAGACGGCCTGGCCGGGACGGTGGCGCACGCCGTCTGCCAGTGGCTGTTGATCCAACCAGAGCCCGCCGAGGGGAGCATGACCGCCGACCGCGAAGAGCTGGGACTGACCACGTTGCGGTTGCTCGCCGAGGACTGCATGCTCACCGTCCTCGGTGAGCTGAGCCGTGGTCCGGTCCGCGCCGGCGACATCGAGACTCGCGCTGCGGGAATCCCCCGCTGGACGGCGCTGAGGCGCCTGCACTCCCTCGCTCACGCCGGGTTCGCGCGGACGCTCGGCGATGGGGACAGACGTGGGCGCGGAAGAGCCCGCTCCTCACAGGCGCCCTACATACTGACCCGCCTCGGCCGCGAGTACCTGCTGCAGCTCCCGACCGCCGCCGCACGCTGCGAACAGACGTGGTGCACGCCGCCGCCCCAGACGCCCAATGCACCGGGACTGTGGGTTCTCAAGCTCGTCGCCGATCCTCCCACGCGTGCGCTCGCACGAGCCCTGGCCGATGCTCCGCTGCGTACCGCGGATCTACAGGTCCGCCTACCCCACGTAAGGCGCTCCACGCTCCTGCGCCGCCTGAGAACCCTGCCTGAGCGCGGAGTGCTCGTCCGCGAAGAGCATCGCGGAGAGGTTCGCTATGCCCTGGCGGACGGCGCTCGCCACCTTGTCATCGTCCCGCTGCGCGCCGCGCAGTGCGAGTGGAGGCGGGCAACCCCAGCCGACAGAGCTCTCAGCGGCGATCTGCCGGGTCTGCTGCACGTGCTGGCGCCTCTCGCCCGCACGCCGCAGAGCACGAGCGGCACCTGCCGGTGGCACGTCGACGCCGGTGCAGGCCTGGAGACAGATATCCACCTGGCGGTCGCCTCCGGCAAGATCGCCGCCCTCAACGCCGCCCCCGTGACGGCCCCGCAAGCCGTCAGCCACGCTACTCCCCAGGTCTGGTGCGAAGCGCTGCTACATGGCGACCCATCGATGATCGCCACCACCGGCGACCGCACGCTTCTGAACGCCGTCTTCGGCGCTCTCAGCTCCGCGCTGCTGGCATAGCGCCAAACTACTTGTGAAACCAGATCCGAGCCGCCGGCACTATTTCCCGTATACGAATCGGCACGGTTGAGCGGTTTTGCCTTTCTCTCGCTAAACACGCCCTGAAACCATCGACATGTGTCGCCTGTGAACAACCGTTGGCTGGTGCCCAAAACAGCCCGCAGACGTGCTAGACCTCGCCACTGTCCCGTCGCCGGGTGAGCATGTGCCCCGCCGGTTGGGATCGTGGAACTCGATCACGAGGAGGGCAGCAACAGATCAAGATCACAACTTCTCAGGCAAGCCCGTCCCAACGGCGGTAGAGCCGAAACGGGCTCCCGAGCACCAGCAGCCCCCGCGAACGCTTCGAGCGCCACCGGGCAGCTGCAGGGATAGCAGTCCTCTCGTGAGCCAAAGAGGGAGCGGGAGGAATCTAATCAGCCCGGACGGCGGCGTCCGTTGACGCAGAGCCGCCGCCGGGCCAACCACTGCAACCAAGGAGTGTAGAACGATGTCTAGGAAGATGTACGCGCTGCTGTTGCCCGTGCTGGCCGTTGTCGCGATGGCGATGTCCGCGGCGGCAGCCCAGGCTCAGCCACACTGGTACTCATGCGAAAAAGTTGGAGAAGGGAAAGGCAAATTCGAAAACGCTGTCTGTACGAAAGAAGGCGGAAAAAAAGAATTCGAATGGGTCAGGATCAAAGTAGGCACTAAGGAGAAACCTTTCGACGTGCAGGTGACGACGACAGGCGTACTCATCCTTCACGCGCTGGGACGCGAAATTGAATGCAAAGTCAACGACAAAGGGTCTATTTGGAACCCGGCTGGTGGCGGCGCCGGGGAAGACGAAATCACGGCGTTCACCACCTCGGGGTGCAAACTCAAAAGCGGTGCAGCCATCTGCACAGTCGCCACCGAACTCGAAGTCGTGCCCGTCAATCTGCCTTGGTACTCGCGGCTACTGGCTGGGCCACCCATCCGGGATGAAGTCTATGCCGAAACCACGGGCAAACCGGAAGGCATAAAAGTGGCGATCCGCTGCAAAGGAGCCGAAGTAGACACGCCGTTCACCGGGATACTGACACCGGAAATCGGGGTCAATGTGGCTACCTTCGGGGCTGGCTCCGGGGAACTCGAAGACACGGCGAAAAACAAAGCTACCGTTACAGGTAACGATAGCATCGAAGGCCCAGCCGGAGACGAAGGGATCACCGCGAAAAACCCGTAGCCGTGCTGCGGGTATAGAGCATAACGACAGCTCACGAACCGTGGGGGGCCGCAACTCGGGTTGCGGCCCCCCAACCCGCTCACCCGCCGACCTCCGACCTCCGACCTCCGACCTTGTGCACCCACCACGCTAGCAAGGGGAGTATAAACGTTGTCTCGTAGAAAGCTCTATGCACGCCAACCTGCCTACTTCTTCCCCTTCCTTCGAGACCGCTTCCTCGCCAACCGGTCGCATGCATCGCGCATCTTCCTCGCCTTGTCTTTCTTGCACACCTTCAGAGCCTTGGCCAGCTTCTGCACCTTTGTCAATAGCTTTGACTTCGGTTTTGCTTCGGGTTCGAGGACTTCCTTGAATGCGGGTGGCGTTTCGTTGCCACCGCCAGTGAAGGATTGACTTCCCGGAGTCCCGAATGTTGGCGATAATGATTGACCGCCTTGGCAGGCTTCGCCGGAGCAGGAGAGTTCGGGCATCGGTGCCGGGAAGCCTCCATCGATCCTCGCATCGTAGACATCGATGAGCTGGTCGGTGTCCTGGCCTACCAGGGGTGTGCGAGTAAGGAAGAAGATGTCCGAGCCCGACGCGGACATACCCACCGCTTCACTCGCCGCGCTCTGGCCGTCGGAGATCATGCTCACGACGCCTTCGTGCCACTCGTAGACACTGTTTTCGGTGCTCGGGTCGTTCGCCTGTAGCAGCTCAGGTGTCGAGAAGACGATTGTAGAGCCGTCTTCGCTAATCGCTCTCCCCCTGTCGTTGACTTCCGCAAGAGCACCGTATCCGTGTTCGTCAGCCGAATCGGGGATCGCGGCGCTGATGTCGCTCATGGTCCCCGCAGGGCACCCGGGATCGTCGGGCGCGCAGTGGGAGACCCACGTCAGTTCACCGGTCTGGAAGTCATAACGGTAAACGTCCTGAGCGGTGCCTTTGTCTCCCGGCGCAAGCTTCGCATAGGTGGTAAAGACGAGGTAGCGCCCGTCGGATGTCGTGCGTGCTTGACGTTCCTCTACTGTGTTCCACAATACAAGGTCATTCGTACCACCAAACACTGTTTTGTTTTCGAGGGTTGACGGACACTGTGGATCGTTGATCGATCCTGATTCGCTAGCGCCCGAGCAGAGCTCGGCGACGAAGCTCGTCTGGCCGCTGACCGTATCAACGACATAGAGGTTGTCCGCGCCCGCTTCGGCAATCTGGTGGCCGGTCGGCAGCGAGAGGTCCGGCACCGTCGTGAGCACTCCCCTTGCGACAAAGTAGACGTGTGAGCCGTCCGCAGAAGTTGCGACCACGCCCTGCACTTCGGCGCCACTGCCAGGCGTCAGGTCGCCGGCTCCGCCGGCGGAGAGCTGCACCAGGTTCTTGCCTGGGGGGTTGTCGAAGTTATACTCGTAGAGGTCCGCGGTGTGATCGGTGTCGCCATTGACGAGCTGCTGGCTTGTGAGGAAGAACGCTTTCGAGCCATCGGCGGAGGCGCCGACGAATTCCGCCGGTGACGGGGTTGGATCACAGGTTGTGCACTGCGATGGGGAGGGATTGGAGGCCGCGACCGTGCTGGTTGCGTTGACGCGAGCGTACACAGTATCCACGTTATCTTGGCCGCTCGGACAGGCCGTGAAGTAGATCGTCGAGCCACTGGCAGAGACTGCTTGATAGCTCGAATCCGGCCCGGGTTGTAGAGCGCATGAAATGCCAGCGGTCAATGAGATCGCGCCGAGCGCGGTGGCGTGTTCTGGGCCGATCTCTTCGCCGCTGTCATCAACATTGACCAAGCTCAGCTCGGGTGTGCCCTTACCGAGACCGCTAACGTCGTACAGGCTGGTGCCAGAGGTATACGCTTCGGCTGGCTTGGCAGCCGGCAGGTACGCGCTACCATTTTCTTCCCCTCGGAATATTAGATGGGAAGAGTCACTCGAGCTCCCTTCAAGTCTGATTCCGTAACCCCCCGTATTATCGTGGTAGAGTTCGCCGGTAAGATTTTGGTATATGGGCGTCGATATCCACGACATGTTCGCTTCGCGGAGCGCGCAGACGGCGCTGGAACCGGCTGTGGCGTTGTTCAGCACGGTGAGACCGCAGCTGGCCACCGTGTTGAAGTCGCCGGGTGACATGCTCCTCCCAATACCCGGCTTTGCTAGGAGGTTTCGCGGAGGGTTGGTAGACGATGTCGTCCAGCCCATCGGGCCACGGCGTGCGACATAGGTGTCCTGTGCTTCTCCAAACGCTCCGACTATCGCGTTTTCGGAATCCCCAAACGCGCTCTGCGAGAGGAATTCAACAGCGTCCCCATCGGCAGCCACCGGCAGCGCTGATTGTTGCGCCACCACATCACTCCCACCCTTTTCGAGCGGGCTGACCATCTCGTAGGCACGGCATTCCGGCAGACCCTGCGAGTAGGGCTGGTCCGTCGTTGGATTGAAGTTTGATTCGGCGCGTAGCTGTTCGTTGGGACATGTCGCCGCGGCTGCACGACTGGTGCTGGCCTTGGCGTGCGACAAGGCCAGCCCAACTACACCCGCAAGCAGGCGAGGCCAAGAGAGCTCTGGCAAGTTGTCCGGCGGGTGACCCGTCACCAGCCTGAACGTGGCGGTTAGGAGACCCTTCGTCCGGTGGCCCAGATCAAGAACAAACATCAGTTGCCCCTCCGGTTCGCTTTCTTAGCCTTCGCCTTCGGTCCGTATTGCTTCCTAGCCTCCCGTGCACAGGAAGCTCGCTTCTTGGGCTGCTTCTTGCAGGCCTTCAGGGCCCTGGCGAGCTTCTGCGCGCGCGTCAACGGCTTGGTCTTCGTAGCGCTGCAGCCGGTGACCGTCACCTTCGTCCTCTGGACGATCTGCTTGCCGGTCTGTGCAGTGATCGTCGTTC
>Ga0310037_10000427_pt1 | contig 27612 bp, 24 predicted proteins | sample Sb_taG_11_FD_200239 | JGI IMG/M metagenome (GOLD analysis project Ga0310037, IMG submission 200239) | Peat soil microbial communities from Weissenstadt, Germany - Sb_50d_3_AS metaG (v2) (version 2) | ecosystem: Environmental > Terrestrial > Soil > Wetlands > Peat | place: Germany: Weissenstadt... | reverse complement strand
CGAGCTGGTCCTGGACGGGAGGCGCCGGCGGCTATGGCTCTACTTCGCCGGCAACTGCCGGTACGTGCCCCAGGGCATGGCGCCCGCGTACCGTCCGGACCTGGCCGACGGATGCCTGGACATCCGCATCGTCGAGGCCACCGCGCTGGCCAGGTCACGCCTGGTCGCCGCGGTGCTGACCGGCACGCTCGGCCGCTCCCGGGTCTACCGCTCCTGGCGGGCCAGCTCGGTCGGCGTCCGGGCGGCAGACGGCCAGCCCATCTGGCTGTCCACCGACGGCGAGGTGGCCACCGCCGAATCCGGGTTCGTCCACGGCAAGCACCCGCACGCGCTGGTGGTCTACCGCAAGGCCGACGGCTAGCCAGACGGGTGATGTGGCCCGGCGCCGCGCGGCGCAATCTGGGGAACGATCCGAAGGAAGGTGAGCAGGTGAAATCCGACAGTGAGATCAGGGAAGACGTCATCAACGAACTGCAGTGGGACCCGCAGATCACCGGGCCGGAAGCCATCGGCGTCGCGGTTCAGGACGGCGCGGTGACCCTGACCGGTCACGTCTCGACCTACGCGCAGCGGCTGGCCGCCGCCCGGGCGGCCGAGCGGGTGTACGGGGTCAAGGTGGTGGCCAACGACCTGAAGGTCAAGCTGTCCGGCGCGCCGCGGGACGACTCCGACATCGCCCGGGCCATCGCGCACGTCCTGGAGTGGAACGTACAGGTGCCCGAGGGGAAGGTGCAGGCCCGGGTGTCGGACGGCTGGGTCACGCTCGACGGCGAGGTCGAGTACGAGTACCAGCGGCACGAGGTCGAGCGGATGGTCCGCAACGTCAGAGGAGTCGTAAGCGTGACGGACCTTATCACGGTCAAGCCGCCGGTGAGCCCGGAGAAGGTCCAGGCCGTGATCGAGGATGCCTTCAAGCGCGAGGCGGAGATCGATGCCCGGCACATCAGGGTCGAGGTATCGGATCACACCGCCGAACTCTACGGGCACGTGCACTCGCTGCACGAGGCGGCCGCGGCCAGGGCGGCGGCCGCGGCAGCGCCCGGGGTGGCTACGGTGGAGAGCCATCTGCTGGTCTCTCCGTAACCGTGCGGGCTGGTCCTGGAGGAATTCGGTGACGCGGGTCCCGGCCAGCCACCGGCGGCGGACCGCCCGCCGTTCCTCCTCGACCAGCCCGCCCCACACTCCGTGCGCGCCAGCTTCGTCGCTCCATCGTCTCCGCGGCGGCGGCCCCGCATCCCCAGTCCAGTTAGCGGAGAACTCTCCACGTTGGGGATGCGGTCCCGCGGCTGGCGCCGTCAGGGTGGGATCATGGGTGTGACCCTGCGTGTCCGCCCCGGCGACGGCGGCACCATCGTGGCGGTCAGCGGAGAGGTCGACGTCTGCACGGAGGCCCCGCCGCAGCAGGCCCTGCTGCGGATCATCCGCGAGCGCAGCGCGAGGCTCATGCTCGACCTGTCCGGCGTCTCCTTCATGGACTGCGCCGGCCTCCGGTCGGCGCTCGCTGCGCCGCGGCCGGCGCGCGAGGCCGCGGCGATGCGGTGCGCGCTGGCGTCGCTGCTGGCCCTGACCGGGCGAGCCATGGAGGCCATGACCGAAGCCCAGACGGTGGTCACGAATTCCGGCGTCCCCGCGGACCTGCGTGACCAGGCGACCGTCGCGCTGATGTGGGCGTGGCTGGGGCTGCGCGGCAATCAGCAGGCCGATCAGCTGGCCGGGACCATCCTGGCCGAGCCGAGCACCAAGCGCGGTGAGCTGGTGGTGGCCGCGATGGTCGCGCTCGCCGTGGCCAGGTGGGACTCGGGCCGGGCTGCCGAAGCGCTCGACCTGGCCGCTCAGGCCGTCCGCCAGGCGACGGACCGGCCCTACGAGGCGATCCGCAGCCTGGAGGAGGCTCTCCGGGAGTACGACAGGCTCGGGGCGCGCCGGGGCGTGGCGCGCACCCGCCGACGGCTGCGCCAGCTCGGGGTGCGGCGCCGGTACTGGGCGAGTGAGCAGAGGCCGGCCGCGGGCTGGGCCAGGCTCACCGACATCGAGCAGGCCACGGCCCGCCTGGTGGCCGAAGGCCTGACCAACCAGCGGATAGCCGACCAGCTGTTCATCAGCACGCACACGGTCGCGTTCCATCTGCGCCAGGTGTTTCGCAAGCTCGACATCAGGTCGCGCGTCGACTTGGCCCGGATCGCGCTGGAGCACGCGCGGCCCGAGGCGGCGCAAACCCCATGACTGGGGGATGTGAGGCGGCCCGCGTGGTGGCGAGGCTGACCTCATGCTGACGACCGGGATCCAGAACCTGCCGGAGCCGCTGGCACGGGCGCAGGCCGCTTACCACGACGGGACCGCGCGGCTGGCACCGGCCAGCGCGGACCGGCTGGCCCGGCGAGTGGAGCACTTCGCCTCGTCGGTCCAGTTCGCCCTGGACGACCCGGACGCGGCCCGGCGCCTGCGTGCCCTGACCAAGGACCTGCGCACGGTCCCGCGGCTGGGCACTCTGCTTCCGCAGGTCCTGCGGGGGGCGATGGAGCTCGTGGGCGGGGACTTCGGGAACATCCAGATCGTCGACCCGGCCACCGGATCGCTGCGCCTGGTCACCCAGGCCGGCTTCGGCCCGGAGTTCCTCGATTACTTCGCCGTCGTGGAGGACGTCCACTCCACCTGCGGCCGGGCGGCCAGGCAAGGCGCGCAGACGGCCGTCGCCGACGTCCGCGCCGACCCGGGCTTCACGCCGCACCGGGAGATCGCCGCCGCTGCGGGATTCCGCGCGGTCCAGTCCACGCCCCTGGTCGACTACGCCGGTCACCTGATCGGCATGGTCTCGACGCACTTCCAGCGCCCGCACCGCCCGTCAGATCGCGACCTGCGGATCATGGAACTGTACGCCGACTTCGTCGGCGAGGCGCTGACCCGGCACCTGGGCCGGCCCTCCGGTGACGGTCCCGCCGATCCGGTCGGCCGGGCGATGGTTACGGCCCTGCTCGATCCCGCCCGCGTCCGGGAAGCCGACGTGTCGGTCCCGTTCGAGTTGTGGGTCATGGGCCGGATGACCGCTAGCTTCGCCCGCCGGGCCGGCCGACGTGGGCCGAGCGCTCAGCCCATCTGACTGGTTTTACGGAGTAGGCCATGATGCACGTCCGGTTCAGCCTGATCACCGCGGACCCGCCGGTCCTGGCCGGGTGCGTCGGGTACCTCCAGGACGAGGCCCGCCCGGTGGTGGAGAGCCAGCACGGCAGCCTGGGGCTGGCGCTGCTGGAGGAGCCCGGCGTCGTGATATTCGAGTCGTTCTGGGCGACGCACGAGGCGCTGTGGCTGAGCGAGGAGACCGAGGCGGTTTTCCGGGGCGAACTGGCCCGGCGGGTCGAGCGGCCGCTGAAGGCCGAGGATTACCAGGTGGTCGTCTTCGAACGGGAGGGGCCGCCGGGGGAGGCGGTCCGGCTGACGCGGATGGAGGTCAAGCCGGCGGGAGTCGCGGACGTGGTCGACGTGTACGGGGACACCGCGGTCCCGTGGCTGGCCGGCACCCCCGGTTTCCGCGAGACGCTGCTGTTCGCCGACCCGGCCGGCGGACAGCTGATCAGCCAGACCGGGTGGCGAGACCCGGCCGCCCGGGCGGCCAGCCCGAGCGTCGCCGAGATGATCCGGTCCGAGGTCCTAGCCGACGATGACTGCCAGATCGGCGCCGTCGAGGACTACCGCCTGGTGTTCGACTCGGCGCGGAAACCGGGCCCGGCCTGGTGGTGAAACCCAGGACCACGGTATGCCATGTGCCTGACGTACGGCCAGCGAAGAGCACTCAGGAAGCTCAAAGGGCCATCCGGGTCTCGGATCGCTGGCTGGCGGCGCGGCTGGACATGTTCGGCCGGCTGAACCGCGACGAGGACATGCCCGGAATCGAGCATTCGGTCATCCCGGCGGCGACCGGAGAGAGTCCCGCCGACGGCGATTTCCTCCCGAAGGCGGTTACTTGAGCGTGTGCGTCGCTCCGCTCACCACGGAAGGTTGCCTGGGTCGGCCCGCGCAGCCCAGCTACTGCGCGCGCCCGCAGGACACAGGGTCTACCAGCCAGCGCAGCGAGGCGTCGTTCCAGCGGGCGGGGTCGACCCGACCGCGCGTTAGCTCGGTTGGGCCAGCCAGGTCGACCTGCCATAGCCGGGTCGCGCTCGCAGCGGCATCGTCCGCGGTTTCCGGGTAAGCCAGGCCCGTATCATCGGGCGGTTCCCTCATCGCGGGCACTAGGCTGCGACCAGCGGTAGCGGACTGGGATGGAGCAAGCCCGAGCGCCTGCCGTACCACGGCGGCTGCGACCAGCCCGCGTCAGGATGCGAAGCCCATCACGTGGTCCACCGCCAGGACGGCGGCCGCACCAGCCTCACTAACCTCAAGGATTACTGCTGGTGGCACCACCACGTGGTACTCCACCAGCTCGGCTAGGCCGCGGCCAGGTGGCCGGTCAGCTCGGCGAGGAATCTCTCCGGCTGGTCCAGGTGCGGGCCGTGGCCGGAGTCCTCGATCACCACCTCGCGGTAGCGGCCGCCAGCCGCGGCGTAGCCGTCCAGCACGCCGCGGGTCTGCGCCAGCATGGGCTGCGGCGGCCAGGCCTGCTCGCCGGGCCAGCCGGGCACGGCCCCGAGCGAGCCGAGGTAGGCCAGGTCGTATAGAGACGTGTCCGAGACGATGACGTCGTCGGCGCCGCGCAGCCACAGCACCGGCGGCTTGGGCCGCACGCCCGACAGGTCGGCGATGCGGAAGTGAGTGGGCGCCATCGTGTTCAGCACACCGCGGTCGCCCGGTGCGAAGCCCGGCCACGTGTCCGTGGGCCGCGAGTCGCCCGGGTAGTAGTCGTCCCCGACGCGTGTGGACAGCATCGACTCCACGAAGATGTCCAGGTGCTCCGGCACATGCGGCGGCTTGACGTAGTGCGCCAGCAGGACCTGACGCGGTGACAGCACGCTCGTGCCGCCGCGGTCCTGGCCAGCCAGCCGTTCGACGAACTCGGGGTTGGCGCTGCCGCCGCCCGAGCCGGCGCCCCGCGGGTCGCACAGGATGCCGTCCGCGCCCCTGGTCCCGCCGAACCCGAACGGGGACACCGGGTCGACCAGCGTCAGCGACGCGACCCGGTGCGCGCCGGGCCGGTCGGTCAGATACTGCAGGACCACACCGCCGCCCATGCTCCAGCCGATCAGGTGCACCGGCTCCAGGCCGAGCGCGTCGATGGCAGCGGCCAGGTCGTCCGCGTAGTCGCGCAGCCCGCGGGTCGCGTCGACCGGCTCTGGGTCGGTGTCGCCGAACCCGCGCAGGTCGATCGCCAGCGGCCGGTACGCGCCGGGCAGCGCCAGCATGGTCGGCTGCCAGAACAGCGAGGACGAGACGTTGCCGTGCACGAACAGCACGGCCGGGCCGGTCCGGCCGCTGACCGACAGCACCGCCACCGTCAGCCGGTCCGTCGGTATCCGCTCGGCCACGATGCCGGGCAGCAGCTTATCCATGGCTCCTCCAAAGGCGCGGCGACGCCAGGTTACTATCCGCCCGCGCCCTCGAGGGTCCGGCATTCGGCGGGGGTTCTGCCCGAGTTGACAGGGTTGATGGGGTGGGCGTAGGAGGGGTTAACTGTGGGGGATGGGGAGGGACTAGGTGCGGTGCGGGCCGTGCGGTGCGCCCCTGGGAAGATGGCCCGCACCCCAAGGAACCGAGACCATGAGCCCCGATGAACTGCTGTCCGTCCCCTCGCCGTGCCGAGTGTTCGGGAACATCCTGGTTAGAGCCGAGACGTGCGCGTAGCATCATGCCATGACAACGCCTCAAGAGATACTTGCTAAGGTCCCGCTATTCTCAATGCTTTCGAAGAAGGAATTGACCCGGCTCGCAAAGAATGCGCATGAACGGACATTTCCCGCCGGCGCGGTGCTCACCGAGCAGGATGAGGCCGGCGTCACTTTCGGTGTCATCATGGAGGGCCAGGCCGCAGTCAGCGTACATGGACGACCCGCCCGTACGCTCGGTCCCGGTGACTACTTCGGCGAGATGGCGCTGATCGACCATTCCTATCGCTCGGCGACGATCACAGCCGAGACTGAGTTGCGCTGCCTGCTGTTCACCGCCTGGGTCTTCCGGCCCTTCGCCATCGAACACCCCGAGACGGCCTGGGCCCTGCTCGAAATGATGGTGCAACGCGTTCGCGAGGCCGAGGCCCGCTAATCCGCGGGCCGACCGAATATGCAGCCCCGGATCCTGACCTGAATCACAGGTCGAGTATCAACCCCTCGGCGGCCACCATGACGGGGACCGGGGCCGCGGCGAACCGCTGGGCCAGCCGGTCGAGCGCATCGTCCGTCCGGTCCGGCCGGTGATGGAACAGCACCACCTGCCGGGCCCCCGCGCGCTTGGCCAGGGCGACAGAGTAATCGGCTGCGGCGTGCCCGAACGCCGCCTCGGCCGCCACCTCCTCCGCGAGGAGCTGGGCATCGTGCACCAGCACGTCGGCCCCCGCGGCCAGCTCGACGGCGGCCGCGTGGTATTCGCCCCATCCATCGGGGCCCGGGCCCAGCGCGGTCGGGCAGTGATCGGTGACGTAGGCCGCCACCGAACGTCCGTCACTGACCCGGTACCCGAGTGTCCGGCCGCCCTTGTGCGGGATCTCGCAGGCCTGCACGGTGAACCCGCCGGTCTCGAACCGGCCGGGCGAGACGGTGCGGAAGCTCCAGCTTCCCCGCAGTTCGCTCGGGCGGATCGGGAAGTGCGGGGGTGACATGCCCCACGCCAGCACCTCCTCGGCGCCGGCGCCGTCCTGCTGATCCGGCAGCAGCAGCGTGACCCGGGCGTCGTCGCGGTCCCCGGCGCTGAAGAACGGCAATCCCCGGACGTGATCCCAGTGCAGATGGGTGAGCAGGATCGTCCCGGTGAACGGCTGGCCGCCCAGCAGCGCAGTGACCCGGCGCACGCCCGTGCCCGCATCCAGAATGAGTGTCGGCGGCGCCGCACCGTCGTGGGCGATGGCCACGCAGGAGGTGTGGCCGCCGTACCGGACGAAGTCCGCGCCTGGCGCCGGCGTCGACCCGCGGACCCCGCAGAATGTCAGCCGCACCGGGCCAGCCTAGCGACCCTCTGTACCCATCCCAGCGGAATGTCAGTGGGTACCGCTAAGTTGAACCGGGGGCAGATCGCTGATTGGAAAAGCTCTTGGTCACCATGCACAGCGACGTCGATCAGGTCTCACAACGGGCGGGCGAGCGACGGCGGGCCGAACTTGGCGAGTTCCTGAAAGCCCGGCGGGCCCGGCTGAGTCCCGGTGACTTCGGTATGCCGGCGGGCTCGCGGCGGCGCACGCCAGGGTTGCGCCGGGAGGAAGTCGCGCTGCTGGCCGGCGTCGGCGTCACCTGGTACACGTGGCTGGAGCAGGGCCGCCAGATCAACGCGAGCACGCAGGTGCTGGACGCGGTGGCGCGCACGCTCCGGCTCGACCGGGCCGAGCGCGAGCATCTGTACCGGCTGGCCGAGGCGACGCCGCTGCGCACCGAGTGCGCCCGGCTGGTGGTACCCGACACGATCCGGGAAATCGTGCAATCGCTTGAGCCGCTGCCCGCCAGCTTGATCAACAGCCGGTTCGACGTCCTGATGTCCAACCGCGCGTCCGAGGAACTGTTCTGGGAGTGGCACACCATGCCCTGCATCCACCAGAACACCCTGTGGTGCTGCATCACCGAGCCGAGTGCCCCCGGCAAGTTCGTCGAGTACGAGAGCCAGGTCCGCTACATGGTGGCCCGGCTGCGCTCGGCGTACGGCCGGCACGTCGGCGACCCGGACTGGGAAGAGGACATTCGCCGCCTGGCCAGCATGAGCCACGAGTTTTCCGAGCTCTGGGCCCGGCACGAGGTCGCCGAGGCCGAGCCGCGCACGCTGACCTACCGGCATCCCCGGGCCGGGACGCTCAGCCTGGCGGTCAGCGAGCTCAACCTGCCCGACCTGCCGGAGGCGCGCATCGTGGTGTACACGCCACGCGACGACCACACCCGGGCCAGGATGCCCCTGACCCGGCGTGACGCGGCTACGGCGCAGATCCTCGGCTGAACCCCGGACGCCGGTCCATAACTGTCCTTCGCCGGCGCAAGCCGATGTTGTAGCCTGGTCTGCAATCGGTTGCGGCGAAAGGCGGGGCCTCATGTCGGCTTCGGGCACGGCCAGGAAGTACGAGCCTCGCGTGCCCGACGGGGTCGACGTCACCCGGCCGAGCATCGCCCGGATCTACGACTACCTGCTGTACGGCAAGGACAACTTCGCCGTCGACCGGGCCGCCGCGGACAAGCTGATGGAGTCCCGGCTCGACCCTCGGCGGCTGTCGCTGGCCAACCGCGCGTTCTTGTTCCGCGCGGTGGGCTTCCTCGCCCGTCGGGGCATTGCGCAATACCTCGACCTGGGCAGCGGCCTGCCCACCTCGCCCAGCGTGCACGAGGTCGCCCGGAACACCATCCCCGGCGCGCGGGTCGTGTACGTCGACCATGACCCCATCGTGGTGGCGCACAACGACGCGCTGCTCGCCACCCGGGACGGCGTGATCACCATCCGGGGCGACATCCGCGACCCGGATACGGTCCTCGCGAACGAGGCGCTCCTCACCTGCATCGATTTCAGCCAGCCGGTCGCCGTGCTGCTGCTGAGCGTGCTGCACTTCATCAGCCATGAGGAAGACGCGCCGGGGATCGTCGCGAGGTTCCGCGAGCGCATGGCACCTGGCAGCTACCTGGCGGTCTCGGTCGGCACCTCAGACGACGCCGATCCGGACATGCTCGCCGAGGCGACCCAGACCTACGCGGGCGCGCGGATGCCGTTCACGCTCCGGTCGCGAGCCCAGATCCTGGACCTGTTCGACGGCTTCGACCTGGTCGAGCCGGGCCTGGTCAGCCTGCCGGAGTGGCGGCCGGAGTTCAACACCGACCGGACGCCGCTGAAGGGGCCCACCATGGGCGCGGTGGCTCAGTTCAGGAAGTAGCTGCTGCCGCCCGACTGGGGGTTGGTCACCAGCGCGATGACCGTGATCGTGCCGGCGTTGGCGAACGTGAGCCGCAGCATGATGTCCTTGCCGTCGTGCATCGGACCCGCGCCGGTGATCAGCAGGTGGTAGCTGTCCGGGTTCAGCTGCACCATCGTGTCCGCCGGAATCGGTATATCCGTCACGGTGCGCATGGTCAGAATGCCCGCATGAAGCGCGCCCGGGGCGCGGAGCTGCACCGTCCCGCCCACGCTGGTGTGGACCGCGACCAGGCGGTCGGCGTGGCCGTTGTTGCGGATATCCAGGTACGCGACGGTGGTCCCGGGGGTGGTCGGCTGCGGCACGTAAGCGTTGTTGACGCTGATCGACGACGCGGCGCTGGCTGTCGCGCATCCGCTCACCCCGAGCGCCGCCAGCAGTACCACGCCCGCGATGCCCAGGATCGACGTCAGCCTCCGCATGACTCCCACGCTACCGCTACCCGCGTTCAACAGCGGTGCCCAGGAGGCCGAGCGGAGGAGCGCCGAGGTCCATGAGCGCCCGGTGGAAGCGCTGCAGCGTGAACCCGGTGCCCCACTCCTTCCTGGCCCGTTCGCGCAGCTTGAGGATCTCCAGCTTGCCCCACGTGTACCGGCCGTAGGTCGGGTCGAACGTGGCGCGGCTGGCCTCGGACAGCGCGGCCGGGCCGGACAGGTGGGTGTCCGCCTCGAACCGGCGCGCGGCCTGCTCGACCGTCATGCCCGCGGTGTGGACGCCGATGGCGCAGGCCAGCCGGGTCACGCGGACCAGCGCCTCCAGCCATACGCCGATCACGATCTGGGGATTGTCGGCGCCGAAGCCTTCCTCCACGCATAGTTCTTCGGCGTAGTGCGCCCACCCTTCGACGAACGCGCTGGACTGCACGGTCCGGCGGACCTCGGAGGTCACCCGGCGCAACGCCCGGCCGTGGGAGAAGTGCCCCGGCGCGACCTCGTGCAGGGCAATGCCGGGCAGCGTGGTGTCGCTGAAGACCTCGAGCCACGCCTCTTTCTCGTCTTCCGGCCAGGATTCCTCCGGCGGGGTGATGTGGAACCAGGACGGGCTGTCCGGCTCACCGGGCGCGGCCGGGCTCATCATCGCCATCGCCCAACGGCGTGACTCGGGCGCCAGGCCTACCCGGCAGACCCCGTCGTGGTAGGGGACAAGGTCTCGTTCGCGGGTGAAGTCGATGGCCCGCTGCGCCCATAGCCGGCCCGCGTCGATCACGCCCCCCGCGTCCGGATGCACGCGGACCAGTTCCCGGGCCACCTCCAGGGCCGGTCGGCCCGGCGCCACATACGCGCACCCCTCGGCCAGCAGGGCCAGCAGCCGGTCCCGCTCCGCGTCGGCCTGCCCGGCCAGCCGGTCAAGGTCGACCGGCAGGGCTTCCGCGCTGCTCATCAGCGCGCTGAGCGCGGGCCCGCCGAGCGCCGGATCCGGGTCGCCTTCGGCGGCGGCCCGCTCGAGGTGAGCGACCAGGCGTGCGTGCGCGGCCAGCGCGGCCTCTCGCACCGCCTCGTCCGTGCTGCCGCCGACGCCCCCGGTGCCCCGCGCCGCGCCACCGTCGGGAGATGTTCCCGCCTCGGCGCTGATCCCGGCCGCCAGTCCGCGGGCCGCACCGAGCAGGGCCCGGGCGACCGGCGCACTGACCTGGTCGAGCGACTCGATGGCCGCGTCGACCGCCCGCGGCCAGGCGGTCAGGTGCTCGGTCCAGGCCGCCGCCCGTTCCGCCGCGGGCGCGTATTCCCGGTCATAGGTGGCGAGTTCGAGCTCGGTCAGGTGCAGGATCGGGTTGCGGCGGTGCATCTCGAGCTCGGCGAAGGTGACGCGCCGCAGGTCCTCGGCCGCGCCCAGCTGCGCCTCGTCGTGCGGGTCAGCGAGCCGCTCGCCGCTGTCCCGCGCCGTCGCCAGCCGGGCCAGGCCGGCCCGGACGCCTTCCGGGGACAGGTCCTGCGGCTTGCCGTCGTACTCATGCCGTCCGCCGTATTCACGCATCTCGGCGACATCGAGATCGCAGACCGCGCGCAGCCGCGGGGAAAGGTCCATGGGCCCGACGCTACATTCATCAGAACGGAACGTGGTACCTGGCCCAGACACCGGCTCCGAGCGTCCCGCCGCTGACAGCTGGCACGTATCGGCAGACCTGGACCTTTACGCTAGGCAAGCAAAGGCAGTCCAGCCGGAAAGGCCCGAATGAGCAACCAAGACGAAGACCTGCTTTTCAGCCACGACGAGGACCGGCCAGCTTCCGCTCGCCGGGCGCCTTCCCCGCTGACTTCCGAGGCCGCTAGCAAGATCGCATCCGAGATGCACCGCTGGGGCCGGATGACAGGCGTATTCTCGATCATCGTCTTGGTGATTTGGCTGGTGCTAGGCGCTATTCCGTCTGCTAGCCCCGGGATGGTGGCCGTCAGGTCCAGCCTCCCGTGGCCTGGAGTCGCGCTGGCGATCCTGGCCGTGACCGGGCTGTTGGGCGGCTTCCGCTTCGATTATCTGGCGGGGCGCAAGCGCAGGATCCCCAGCTGACTAGGGCGTGACCCCCCGGACCCCGTAGCCGGACCGGACGGGCGTGACGGTCAGCAACGGCGCGCTCGCCGAGGCGCACGCGCTGAGGCTGACGTCCACGTAGCTGGCGACGGTGTCGCCCGGCGGCAACACCCGCAGCCAGTGCGCGGTCACCGGCTGGCAGGCCGAAGCCGGGTAGTTGCCGGCCTGCCCGACCTGCAGCCACGCATGCGCGACGCCCCCGGCCGGCAACCGGATCGGCAGCTTCCCGAACGCGGGGTTCCGCTGCGCGGTCGCGCCGATCTGGTGACCGGTACTCCCGGCGGCGGTGACGAACGACATGCCGGGATAGCCGTACAGTCCGCACGGCGTGTCCGAGGTGTTGGTGAAGTTCACCGGGTAGTACACGCTGCCGGCCGCGCCGCCCTCCTGGGTGGCGTCCAGAGCCACCTTCAGCGCGCCGGGCTGGCACACCGCCAGACCCGCCATCCCGGGCACCGTCGACGGCGCCGTCGGCGACGACGAGGAGCCGCTTCCCGCCTGCGGTGTCTGGTGGCCGGACGCGGTGCTGCTCGCCGTCGACCTCGGCTGGGACGCGTGCACGGTACCGCACGCCGTGAGCAGGCTCGCGGTGGCTACCGTAACGGCCGCCGTCAGGGCCGGCTGCACCGCACGCCGTCCGCGGGCCCGGCCGGTAACCGGGGGAATCGTGAGCACGTGTTTGTCACCTCATGGTCCTCGGACAGTAGCTATCAGTAATCATCGGGCACGCCCAGGCGGTTCCGCCAGCCGACACACAGGTGACCCGCGGAGGTGTGATGAGAGGATCAAGGAATGGGCGAAATTCCCGAATTCACGACCCGGCCGGAACTGGCGGGCACGTTCGGCATGGTGGCCTCCACACACTGGCTCGCCTCCGCGGCGGGCATGGCCGTACTCGAGCGGGGCGGTAACGCGTTCGACGCGGCAGTGGCCGCTGGACTCGTGCTCCAGGTCACCGAACCGCACCTGAACGGCCCCGGCGGTGAGGTGCCGGTCATCGCCCACCACGCCGGCGGCGAGGAGACCTTCGTGCTTTGCGGGCAGGGGACGGCTCCCGAGGCCGCCACCCTGGAGGCGTTCGGCGACCTCGGCCTCGATCTGGTGCCCGGCAGCGGGCTGCTCGCGGCGTGCGTTCCTGGGGCGTTCGGGGCCTGGATGCTGCTGCTCCGCGAGTACGGCACGCTACGTCTGCGGGATGTGATGGACTACGCGATCGGCTACGCCGCTCGCGGCTACCCGCTGCTGCCCGCGATCAGCTGGGGGATCGCCAGCGTGGCCGAGCTGTTCCGTCACCACTGGCCGAGTTCGGCCGAGGTCTACCTGCCGGGCGGCGCCGTGCCCGCACCGGGTTCGCTGTTCGCGAATCCGGCCCTGGCCGCCACCTACCGGCGCATCCTGGACGAGGCAGAGGCGGCCAGCAGTGACCGCGACGAGCAGATCGAGGCGGCCCGGCGGGTCTACTACGAGGGCTTCGTGGCCGAGACGATCGCCGCCTACGTCGCATCCGCTGAGGTGATGGACGTAACCGGCCGGCCGCACCGGGGCCTGCTTTCGTACGCGGATCTGTCGGCCTGGCGCCCGCGGCTGGAAGAGCCGCTGACCTATGACTTTCACGGCCTTACCGTGTGCAAGACCGGGCCGTGGGGCCAGGGACCGGTCTTCTTGCAGCAGCTCGCCCTGCTGGAGGGCTTTGACCTGGGGGCCATGGGCCCGGGCAGCGCGGAGTACATCCACACCATGACCGAATGCGCCAAGCTGGCCTTCGCCGACCGGGAGGCCTGGTACGGCGACCCCGACTTCACCGACGTACCGGTCAAGGCGCTCCTGTCCGCCGAGTACAACGACACCCGGCGCGCCCTGGCCGGTCCGCAGGCCTCGGCCGAGCTGCATCCCGGCACCCCCGGAGGCAGGCCGCCCCGCCTGCCCGGGTTCATCACCGACTCGTTCCGCGCCGCCGGCGACGACGCCAGCGTGGCCCCGAGCCTGGATGTCGACCCGCCCGCGCCCCGGCTGGATCCCGGCACCGGCGAGCCGACCATGCGCACCACTGGTCCCGCGGCCTCGAGCTACCGGGCTGGGGATACCTGCCACCTCGACGTGGCCGACCGGTTCGGCAACATGGTGTCCGCCACGCCCAGCGGCGGCTGGCTGCAGTCCTCGCCGGTCATCCCCGGCCTGGGGTTCTGTCTGGGCACCCGGGCGCAGATGTTCACCCTCACTCCCGGGCTGCCCGCCACGCTCGCGCCCGGCAGACGGCCCCGGACCACGCTCACCCCGAGCCTCGCGCTGAAAGACCGCGAGCCGTATCTGGCGTTCGGCACGCCCGGCGGTGACCAGCAGGACCAGTGGTCGCTGCTGTTCTTCCTCAACCACGTGCTGGCCGGGATGAACCTGCAGCAAGCGATCGACTTCCCGTCATCCCACTCCGCGCACATGCCGTCCTCCTTCTACCCGCGCCAGGCCCAGCCCCGCGTGCTCGACGTCGAGTCGCGCGTGGGGACCGCCGTGATCGAGGACCTGCGGCGCCGGGGCCACCTGGTCAACGTCCGCCCGGCCTGGTCACTCGGCCGGGTCAGCGCGGTTGCCCGCCGTAACGGGATGCTGTATGCCGCCGCCAACCCCCGCGGCATGCAGGGCTACGCGGTCGGCCGCTGACGCTACAGAAAGTGGATGGTCGGGATCTGGTGGCAGGCCCGCCAGCTCCAGGTCGGTGTGCGTCAGGTCGCATAACGGTTTTGTCAGGTGCTGCCGTTTAGCGGCCGCCCGTGCTCGGCGCAGGCGGCGGAAAGCCGCTGGTAGAACCAGACGGTCTCGTATCCGTCGGCCCCCCGGGCAGTGAGCAGCGCTATGGCCAGATCGACGTAGGCTGTGCCGGCGGTGCGCAGGTCCGGCCAGTGTGAGCCGGCGAATTCGGCGCGGATCTTCGGGTACTCGGCCGCGGGGACGTCTTGCGTGCTCAACGGGTACGCGCAGGCGACGAGGCCGCTGTCCTGCGGTGTTCCTAGGCGGATGCCGGCGAGCACGCCAAGCAAGAGGGCGGTGAGCAGGACTCCGGCGATCGTGTAGCGACGTGCGCGGGTCGATGGATTCCTGATCGCTGGTGGCCGGTATGCGGCGAGCGGGACATTGACGCCGGTCATGGGGCGCAGGAGGCGTTCATCGCGGCGCTGCATGCGGCGGCTACGATCCCGGCCGGGCCGCAAAGACTCCCGCCGGCGGTGGTGGTCGCGGTGGTGCGCGCGGACTACCTGGGCCGCCTCATCGCGTACCCGCCGTTGAAGGCGGCGCTGGATGCCGGCCTGTTCACGGTCGGGCCGATGAGCGAGGCTGAGTTGCGGCTGGCGGTGACCGGGCCTGCCGCCGAGGCGGGCCTGGCCGTGGAGCCCGCTGTGGTTGAGGCGGTGATCGCGGAGCTGCGCGACGAGGATGGGGGCTGGCTGGGCAGCGGGGTGCTTCCGCTGATGTCTCAGGCGATGGCCGCCACCTGGGAACGCCGTGAGGGCAATGAGCTGACCCTGCGCGGCTACCGGCGCGCGGGCCGGGGTCGCCGACGCGGTGAACCGCGGCGCCCAGGCCGCCTACGACGCCTTGACCAGCGGCCAGAAGGACGCGGCCCGTCTGGTATTTGCCCAGCTGACGGTCATCACGGCCGATGGCCGGTTCGCGCGGCGCCGGTGCCGCAGGGCCGATCTGAGTTCCCGGGAAACGCAGCTGGCCGCGGACATCGACGCGGTCATCGGCGTCTTCAGCGCCCGGCGGCTGCTGGTCCTCGGCGAGGACAGTGTCGAGATCGCCCATGACGCGCTGCTGCAGGCCTGGAAGCAGCTCCGGGACTGGCTGGGAGACGATCAGTTCGATCGGGCCCTGTACGGCCAGGTCGTCACCGACGCGGCCACCTGGGAAAGCAACGGCCGGGACTCGGCCTACCTGTACCGGCCGGGGCGGCTGGCCACCGTTGACGCCGCCGCCGTCCGCTGGCAGGGCGCGCCCGGCCGCCACCCAAAGTTGACTGCCGCCGGCGAGGCGTTCCTCGGTGCCGCGCATCACGCCGCGGGCCGCGCCACCCGTCGGCGGCGCAGCGTGATCGCCGGCCTGCTGGCCCTGACCGTGATCGCCGTCAGCGCCGCCGGGCTCGCCGTACGCAACGCCGCCAACGCCTCCCGCCAAGCCGCCAATGCCTCCCAGCAACAGGCAATCGCCCTATCTCGCCAGCTTGCGGCCGAAAGCCTGGCCGTCGACTCCACCAATCCGTTCACCGCGCGCCGGCTGGCCGTGGCCGCCTGGCGCGTCTTCCCCACCGACCAAGCCGGCGCCGTTCTGGCCAGCTTGCTGATGGAGCAGCAGCAAGAGGGCATCCTGCCGGGTGACCCGGCTAACCTCGGCGTGAACGCGGTGGCGTTCAGCCCGGACGGCAAGCTGCTGGCCGCCGCGCAGGCGAACGGCTATGTGCGGCTGTGGAACCCCTCCACCGGGCAGCCCGTGGGCGCTCCCCTTCTCGCCAGCACCAGCCCGCAGTCCTACGTGGCCGGGGTGGCGTTCAGCCCGGACGGTACGCTGCTGGCCACCGCCGGCGACGACGGCACCCTGCGGCTGTGGAACCCGGTCACTGGGCAGGCCGTCGGCGCTCCCCTCCCGGCCGGCACCGGCCCGGGTGGGAGCGTGTCCGGAGTGGCGTTCAGCCCGGACGGCAAGCTGCTGGCCAGTGCCGACGCGGACGGCACCGTGCGGACGTGGCAAATGCCGCTCTTCGCTGATCCGTACGCGGCACTCTGCGCCGATGCCGGGCCACCAACAAAGGCAGATTGGACGCAATACGCCCCTGGTGAACCACAGCCAAACGTCTGCGGATGACACCTGCCGCTCCCGGCCAGCCCTCGCTCTACGGACAGGTACTGCAGATAGCCCCGCACCGCCTTGCTGACTGCCTGGCCAGACGCCATAGCGCCCACGCATCCCTGAAGGAGCGGGCCGGTGTCATCACATCCATTGGTTCCGGGACGGGGCGGGGGACGGGGCCTGCGGGCCGTATGCCCGGTTTGCCGGGCATGGGAGGACGGGAACGCGGGTCCGGCCGCATGTGCCCGGTGACCGCCGGGAACCGCCCGCCCCTGGGCTCACGCCCCGGAAACCGGCCGCAGCACCACCACCCCGGTCCTTCAACCACAGTAATTCCATGCTGGCGAATACCGAATTTCGGAGGAATATTCGGGCCGCCATTTTACGGAGCCTTCAAAAGGCGGCCTCCGCCCCCTTGACCCGGAAGTATCGGCGGATGTCGACTTGGCAATAGGAAGAAAATTTCATTGTCGTTGCCTGACTTATTTTCGACTTGCAACCGGGGGGGTGGGCGAGTTGGATGAGCTGCAGCCTGGAGATCCTCGCCGTATCGGGCCGTACTGGCTGGAGGGGCGGCTGGGCTCGGGCGGGATGGGCCGTGTCTACCTTGGCCGGTCACCCGGCGGGCGGAATGTCGCCATCAAGGTAATCCGGGCGGACCTAGCCGAGAATCCCGACTTCCGGGCCCGGTTTGCCCGGGAAGTATCTGCGGCCCGGACGGTCAGTGGCATTTTCACGGCACCGGTGGTGGATGCCGATCTGGACGGGCCGGTGCCGTGGCTGGCGACGTCTTACATTGCCGGGCCGTCCCTCGGCGATGCCGTGGCCGAGCGCGGCCCGATGCCCCCCGCCCTGGTCCTGAGGCTGGCCGCGGGACTCGCCGAAGGCCTGGCCGCCATCCACTCCGCGGGTGTGGTGCACCGTGACCTGAAGCCGTCGAATGTCCTCCTGGCCGAGGACGGACCGCGGCTGATTGACTTCGGGATTTCCCGGTCCGTGGAAAGCATCTCGCTGACCCGCACCGGGACGGTGGTCGGCTCGCCCGGGTTCATGTCACCGGAACAGGCCGAGGGCCGGCCGGTCGGGCCGCCCAGCGACATCTTCAGCCTGGGCGCGATCCTCACCTTCGCCGCCACAGGTGAGGGGCCCTTCGGGGAAGGGTCGACCGTGGCGCTGCTGTACCGGGTGGTCGCCAGCGAGCCGAATACCCAGGGGGTACCCGGCGAAATCCGGGCCTTTATCGAGCACTGCCTGGCCAAGGATCCCCGGCAGCGGCCCACCGCGGCCCAGCTCCTGGACAGCCTGAGCACCGCCGAGGTCGTCGCCGACCCAGCGCGGGAAGAGGCCGCCCGGAAAACGGCCTGGCCCGGTCGCGCGCACCAGGCGCCCGCCGGGGCCGCCGGGGCCGCCGGGGCCGCCGGGGCCGCCGGGGCCGCCGCAGCCGCCGGGGCCGCCGCAGCCGCCGCAGCCGCAGCCGCGTACCCCGCCACCGAGCAAGCCGTGGCCCCGCCCCCGCGCCGAGGCGGCCCATCAGACGGGAGGCCGACGCTCGACCCGTCAGAAGCCCAGCACCTCTACGACGAACGGACGACAACAGGGGAGCACCACTGGAACGGGCCGCCGCCAGCTCCGGAACGCTACCAGCCGCCGGAACGCTACCAGGGCGCCCCGGCCGCGGGACCCGGACGGAGCCGCTCGGGCCGCCGGGTCTGGCTGATTGCCGTCGCCGCGGTTGTCGTGCTGGCCGCCGTCGGGACGGTGGCCTTCCTCGCCGGGAGGGCGAAGCCCCACTCGGGCGGCACCAGTGCCGTGAACGCCGCGGCGTCCTCGCCCGTCACGTCAGCCGCGGCCAGTTCGGCCGGGGCCAGTTCGGCTGCGGCCAGCTCGGCCGGGGCCAGCTCGGCGTCGGCGAGCCAGCCGTCCGGTACCGCCGCCATGGCCGCCATCGGCACCGACCTGACCCAAAGCGCGTCCGCGCGCCCCGCCGTGGCGGCTGCGATCGCCAACGTGCAGAACTGCTCGGAGAGCCCGGGCAGCGCGGAGGCGACCCTCCAGCAGGCCGTCAGCACCCGCCAGAACATCCTGCAGGGCCTTCCGACGCTCGACGTGTCCGGCCTGCCCAACGGCGCGCAACTGGTCAGCGCGCTCACCACCGCGATGCAGAACTCGCTCAACGCCGACAACGACTACCACACCTGGCTGGCGGACCTGGTCAGCTCGGGAGCCACGTGCGGATCGGACCCCAACCAGGACTCCAATTACGTGGCTGCCGTGACCGCCGACTCCGCGGCGACCACCTCCAAGGAGGCCTTCGTGGCCATCTGGAACCCGATGGCCCCCCGTTACGGGCAGCAGACCTATACCGACACGGGTTTCTGATGGCCCCGATCGCACGGACGCTGCCAGCGCTGGCGGTGCTCCTGTCCGCCTGCGCCGCCGCCGCGCCGCCCGGCCAGCAGGTTACTTCCGCCATGACCCCCCACGCCAGCGCGAAGGACCCCACCACCGCAACGGGCTCCGCGGCAGCAAGCACGAAGAACACCGCGCCAGCGAGCCGGCGGGCGCCGGATAGCGATCCGCCGATCCAGGCCGCGGCCGGCGGCCCGGGCCGGTTCCCTCCCACCGGGAAGGGGGTTTTCGACGGCAAAGTCATCCTCGTGGACCCGGGCCACAACGGCGGGAACTTCACCGCCCCATCGATCATCAACCGGCTGATCTGGAACGGCCGCGAGACCGAGACCTGCGACACGACCGGCACACAGACCGACGGCGGCTACACCGAGGCCCTGTTTAACTGGCATGTCGCCCTGTACCTGACCGCCGACCTGCGCTCCGAAGGAGCGACCGTCGTGCTCACCCGCACCTCTAACAGCGGAGTGGGCCCGTGTGTCACCGAGCGGGCGGCCATCGGCAACGCGGTCCGTGCCAACGCGGCCGTCTCCATCCACGCCGACGGCGGGCCGCCCGGCGGACGAGGGTTCGCCATCCTGGAACCGGTCGGCGACGGGATCAACAACTCCATCGTCGGCCCGTCGGCCGTCCTGGGCGCCGACCTGCGGGCGGCGTTCGGAAAGGGGACCGGGGAGCCGGTCAGCTCCTACGACGGCGTCGACGGGATCCAGCCCCGCGACGACCTGGCCGGGATCAACCTGTCCCAGGTGCCCAAGGTGTTCATCGAGTGCGCCAACATGCGCAACGCCGCCGACGCCGCGCTGGTGACCTCCCTGCGCTGGCAGGCCCGGGCCGCCCGCGCCATCGCGGCGGGCCTGACCGCCTTCCTGGCGGCGCGGCGCTGAAGTCCCGGAACCGGGCCCGGGAATGACAGATGTCATGGCCGGCTGCTGAGGGACGGCACTACCCGCCCAAACCCGCCCGATGGTGGGATCGAGGTATGCCTGCGGGCCAGCCAGCCCACGCGGCACCCGGACAAGACAGGGGACACGATGAGCCATTACGGGACGGGGTACGGCACGGCCAGAACGGACGGCGACGTCACCAGCATTGATCGCGATTACCGCGGCGCCGCCGGCTACGGCGCCACGAGCAGGGCTCCGGTTGTCTCGTTCCAGAACGTTTCCAAGCACTACGGCGGCCTGAAGGCGGTCGACGGGCTGACCCTGGACCTGCGGGCCGGCCAGACCGTCGCGCTGCTCGGCCCGAACGGCGCCGGCAAATCCACCTCCCTGGACATGCTGCTCGCGCTGCGCAAGCCCACGAGCGGGAAGATCGAGATGTTCGGCGATGACCCGTACCACGCGGTGAAGTCCGGCCGGGTCGGCGCCATGCTCCAGTCCGGCGGCCTGATGCCCGAGGTGACGGTGCGCGAGCTCGTCACCCTGGTGACCACCCTGCATCCGAGGCCGGAACCGGTGGACACCACGCTCAAGCGGGCCGGCATCGGCCAGTTCGCCGACCAGCGGGTGGACCGGCTGTCCGGCGGCCAGACCCAGCGGGTCCGGTTCGCGCTGGCCATTTGCGGCCAGTCCGAGCTGATCGTGCTCGACGAGCCGACCGCGGCCATGGACGTGGAAACCCGGCGCCTGTTCTGGGACAGCATGAAGGAAGAGGTCGCCGAGGGGCGCACGCTGCTGTTTGCCACGCACTACCTGGAAGAGGCCGACCAGGCCGCCGACCGGATCCTGGTCATCAACCGGGGCCGGCTGCTGGCCGACGGCACGCCCGCCGAGATCAAGGCGCGGGCCGGGGCCAAGCGCATCTCCTTCCGGCTGGACCGGGTGGACGAGCCGTTCCTGCTCGGCCTGCCCGGGCTGGTGAACCTGGAGATCAGGCACGACGTGGTGCAGATCCAGACCAGCGACTCCGACGCCACGCTGTACGCGGTGCTGGACGCGGGCCTGCGGCCGAGCGAGATCGAGGTCACCAGCCTCGGCCTGGAGCAGGCCTTCCTGGCCATCACCGCCGAAGACGACAGAACCAACGGACACGCAGCAGGGGAGACGAACTGACATGGGCGGCACGCTGGCGCTGACGAAAGCCGAGCTCAAGCGGCTCATGCGCAACAGGCGCTACTTCATCTTCACCGTGGCTCTTCCGGTCGTCCTCTACCTGCTGCTCGGCAGGCAGTTCAGCGGGAACGTCTACGGTGTTTCCTTCAAGGCCTTCTACATGGTGGACATGGCGATGCTCGGCGCGTTCAGCGGCGCGCTGAGCGGCAACGCGCAGCGCATCTCACAGGAGAAGAAGGACGGCTGGATCCGGCAGTTGCGGCTCACGTCGCTTCCCGCGTACGCCTACGTGGTCAGCAAGGTCATCGTCTCGATGGCGACCACGGTGGTGTCCATCGTGATCGTGCTGCTGCTCGGCCGGTTCTACGGCAACGTGCACCTGGCCGCCTGGCAGTGGCTGGCCGTCGCGGTCACCATCTGGTTCAGCGCCACGATCTTCGCGGCGCTGGCGGTGGCGGTCGGCTACAAAATCGCGCCGGACCAGGTGCAGCCGATCACCTTCATCCTGTACTTCGGCTTCGCCATCCTCGGCGGCATCTGGTACCCGCTCAGCGGCGCGCTCCAGACGATCGGCCAGGTCACCCCCACCTACCAGGCCGTGAAGATCGGCACCGACATCATCGAGGGCGCCTCGGTGTCGATCGGCCTGGCCATCGGCCTGGTGGTCTGGCTCGGCATCTTCGTCGCCCTGGCCACCCTGGCGGTGCGGTCCACCGCCGAGACGGTCTGACCCCGGCCCGTCAGGTGCCCGGCCGGCCATTCGGGGGCCCGGCCGGGCGCCAGGGCGGGTAAACCGGCGGAAACATGGCAGCATAGAAGGCGCAGCAGGAGGCGAGGTGACGGTGCGATGGCGATAAGGTCCACCGAAGCCGTCAGCAACGGGACCAGCCCGGCGACCCCAACGAACCCGGCGACCCCGGCGAGCCCAGCGAATCCGGCGAGCCAGGCCGGCGCCGCGGGGTGGCGTGAGCCACGCGTATTCACGAGGGCCTTCCGCGACCGGCTCCCGCCGGGAACGCCCGGCACCGGCAGCAACTGGCGCTGGTTGTTCTCCGGCATCTGGCTCATCTACCTGATCCAGCCCGTCATCGACCTGTTCCACCACGGCGGAGCACTGTGGATCGCCGGCGGCCTGGTCATCACCGTCGCCTTCTGCGTCATCTACCTGCCCACCCTGATGTACCACGACGACCGGCCGCGGCTGGCCCTGGCCGGGCTGGTCACCATCGCCCTGCTGGCGGTGCTGGCCTGCGTGGTGTACGGCAGCGCCTGGACGCCGCTGTGGATCTACGTGTCCGCCGCGACCGGCATGGTCCTGGCGGCGGTGGCCAGCCGGGGCCGGGCCTTTTTCGCGGTCCTGGGCGTCAGCGCCTGTTACCTGGTCTGCTGCTGGATCAGTCATTTCGGCATCGGCAACACGCTGGCGATACTGCTGCCGGTCGTGCTCATCGGCCTGGCCATGATCGGGTTCCGGATGCAGATGACGCTCATGCGCGAGCTGGCCCAGGCCCGCGGGACCGTCGCCAAGCTGGCCGTGAACGAGGAACGGCTCCGGCTGGCCCGGGACATGCACGACCTGACCGGCCAGTCCCTGTCGATGATCACGCTGAAGTCCGAGCTGGCCGCCAAGCGCCTGGCCAAGCTGCCGTCCTCGGCCGAGCGCGACGCGGTGCTCACCGAACTTGGCGACATCGGGCGGGTCAGCCGCCAGACCCTGCACGACATCAGGGAGGCAGTCAGCGGCTACCGCAGGCCGACCCTCGCGATCGAGGTCATCACGGCGCGCAACGCCCTCGAGGCGGCCGGCATCGAACTCGACGACGACGCGGAGCTGACGATCCGTTCGGGCACGTTCGACCCGGACGCCGAGGCCGTGCTGGCCTGGTGCCTGCGCGAGGCCGTCACCAACGTGATCCGCCACTCCCGCGCCCGGCACTGCCGGATCCGGCTGACCGAGCGGGCCGGTGAGCTCGCCCTCGAGGTCACCGACGACGGCCGCGGCTTCACCAGCCAGGATTCCCCGACGGGAAGCGGACTGCGCGGCGTATCCGAACGCCTCTCCGCAGCCGGCGGCTCCCTGGCCCTCGGGGCGGCGACGGCCGGCCACGGTTTCCGCCTCACCGCGACCGTGCCCGTGCACGCCACGTCCCAGACCGACCATGCGTGCGGGCTATGACTCCGGAAGAACCGGTCCGCCTGCTGCTCGCCGAGGACCAGGTGATGATCAGGGAGGCGCTGGCCGCGCTCCTGGAGTTCGAGGGTGGCATCGAGGTGGTGGCCCAGGTCGGCCGGGGCGACCAGGTGATCGAAGCCGCCAGGAACACCAAACCCGACGTGGCCGTGCTCGACATCGAGATGCCGGGCATGGACGGCCTGGCCGCCGCGGCCGAGCTGAAGAGGCACCACCCGGACGTCAAGATCGTGATCCTGACGACCTTCGGGCGACCCGGGTTCCTGCGCCGCGCGATGGAATCGGGGGTGTCGGCCTTCCTGGTCAAGGACTCCCCGGCCGACAAGCTGACCCAGACCATCCGCCGGGTCCTGGCCGGCGAGCGGGTCATCGACCCCGATCTGGCCGCCGCCGCCCTGGCCGACGGCCTCAACCCGCTCACCCCGCGTGAGCGGGACGTCCTGGAGGCCTCCGCGGACGGCGGGACCATCGCGGAGATCGCCCGCCAGCTGTACCTGTCCGAAGGCACGGTACGGAACTACCTGTCCGCCTGCATCCAGAAAACCGGCGCCCGCAACCGCGCCGAGGCGCACCACATCGCGTCCGAACGCGGCTGGCTGTAGACCCGTAAGACCCGCCGGATCATGGGTCCGGCCAGCGACAGACCTTAAGATGAACTGCGTGACTTCCCCTGGTTATCTTCGGTATCCGCATGTTCACGGCGAGCTTGTCGCCTTCGTCGCGGGAGACGGCGTCTGGCTCGCGCCCGCCGGCGGCGGCCGCGCGTGGCGGCTGTCGGCCGACGCCGCCCAGGTCAGCCACCCGCGCTTCTCCCGCGACGGGACCAGGGTGGCGTGGACCAGCTGGCGCGACGGTAAGCCCGAGGTGTACACCGCCGATGCCGAGGGTGACGATGAGGCCCGGCTGACCTACTGGGGCGACGACCGCACCCGCGTGGCCGGCTGGACGTCGGCCGGCGAGGTGCTGGCCGTCACCGCGGCCGGCCAGCCCGAGGCCCGCTTCAGCTGGGCCTACGCGGTCCCGCTGCAGGGCGAGCCGCCCCGGCGGCTGCCGTTCGGCCCGGTCAACGACCTCTTCCTCGCCGACGCGGGCACCGCGCTGCTCACCGGCCGCCTAGACGAAGATCCCGCGTACTGGAAGCGGTACCGGGGCGGCAGCGGCGGCAAGCTGTGGGTGGCCAGTGCCGAGGATCCCCTGTTCACCCGGGTCCTGGCCGGTATCGGTGGCCAGCTGGCTGGCCCGATGCTGATCGGGGGCCGGCTGTTCTTCCTTAGTGACTATGAGGGCACCGGCAATATCTATTCCTGTGCGCTGGATGGCAGCGGCCTGGCCCGGCATACCGATCACGATGGGATGTACGCCAGGAACCCGTCGACCGATGGGCGCCGGATCGTGTATCACGTGGCCGGGGACATCTGGATGCTGGACGGCCCGGATGCCCCTGGGCCGCATCGAATCGACGTCTCGCTCGGGTCGCCGGCGGCGGCTCGTGCGCCGCGGCTGGTCACCGCGGCCGATCACCTGGGTGAGCTGGACTGTGACCGGACTGGTCAGGCCAGTGTGGTGGAGGTGCGGGGGACGGTGCACTGGCTGACGCATAAGGACGGGCCGGCCCGCGCGCTGCACGTCGACCCGGAGGCCCGGGCCCGGCTGCCCCGGGTGCTGGGCGAGACCGGGAAGGTGGCGTGGGTCACCGACGGCGCCGGGCCCGACGCGCTGGAGATTGCCTCAGTGACCGGCGAGACGCAGACCGTCCGCCTGGCCGCGGGGGCCATCGGCAGCGTGGTGAGCCTGGCCGCCGCGCCAGACGGAACGGCCGTGGCCGCCGCCTCGAAAGACGGCAGGCTGCTGGTCGTGGACGTGGACCCCGAGGACCCCGAGGGCCCCGATGGCTCCGGGCGGGTCACCGAGCTGGCCGCGTCGGACGACGGGGCCATCACGGGGCTGTCCTGGTCGCCGGACTCGGCCTGGCTGGCCTGGTCCCAGCCCGGGCCCCGGCCGCTGTCGCGGATCCGCATGGCCCGGGTCGCTGATCCCCTGATAGTCGAGGTGACCGACGGCCGGTTCGCCGATACCGACCCGGTGTTCACCGCCGATGGCCTGTACCTGGCGTTCCTGTCCGTGCGCAGCTTCGACCCGGTCTACGACGCGCAGTCCTTCGACCTGTCGTTCCCGTTCGGCAGCCGCCCCTACCTGGTCCCCCTGGCCGCGGACACCCCCTCGCCGTTCGGGCCGGTGCCGGGCGGCCGTCCGCTGACCCAGGATCCGCCTGACCAGGACAAGGATGATTCTTCCGAACGGATCGTGGTATCAGTGGACGCCGACGGTCTCCCGGATCGCGTGGTGGGCGTGCCCGTCCCCGAGGCCCGGTACTCCGGCCTGGGAGCGGTCAAGGACGGCCTGGCCTGGCTCCGCGTTCCCGTCCGGGGGGTGCTCGGCGAGAGCGCCGCGGACCTGGACGACGCCGCGACGCGTCCGGCTCTGGAACGCTACGACCTGCGCAAGCGAGAGATCACCGAACTGGTCGAGGAGCTCGACTGGTTCGACGTCAGCGGCGACGGCACCCGCCTGGTCGTCAAGGACCGTGGCGAGCTGCGGGTCCTGCCCGCCGACGGCGACGGGGACGATCGCTCCTCCGCCGATGCCGTCACGGTGGACCTGTCCCGGGCCCGGTTCCAGGCCGACCCGGCCGCGCTGTGGCGGCACGCGTACGCCGAGGCGGGGCGGATCATGCGCCGGGACTTCTGGGTCGCGGACATGTCCGGGGTGGACTGGGACGGCGTGCTGGAGTCCTACCGGCCGCTGCTGGACCGGATCCGCGGCTCGGGCGACTTCGCCGACCTGCTCTGGGAGGTGGTCGCCGAGCTCGGCACGTCGCACGCGTATGTGACCAGTGCCGGCGACGACTTCTACTTCTTCCCCGCTCGCGGCGGCCCCGCGGCCGTCGGCCAGCTGGGCGCGGACCTGTCGCGCGACGCTTCCGGGCGCTGGCTGGTGGACCGGGTGCTGCCCGGCGAGTCGTCCGACCCGCGGGCCCGCTCGCCGCTGGCTGCCCCGGGGGTGGCGGTGCGGCCCGGCGACGAGGTGGTGGCGGTGGACGGGCAGCCGGTCGACCCGGTGCGCGGGCCGTGGCCGCTGCTGGCCGGCACCGCGGGCCAGCCGGCCGAGCTCACCGTGCGGCCCCCGTCGGGCCCGGAGCGCGCGGTCGTCGTGGTGCCGCTGCGGGACGAGCGGCGGCTGCGCTACCAGGACTGGGTGGCGGGGCGGCGCGCCCTGGTCCGCGAGCTCAGCGAGGGCCGCGTGGGCTACCTGCACATCCCGGACATGGTGGGGGAGGGGTGGGCGCACTTCCACCGTGACCTGCGGACCGAGCTGAAGTTCGACGCCCTGGTCATGGACGTGCGCGGGAACCACGGCGGGCACACCTCCCAGCTCGTGGCCGAGAAGCTGGCCCGCCGGGTCGTCGGCTGGGAAATGGGCCGATGGGTCCGGCCCGTCTCGTATCCGGAGGACGCCCGGCGCGGTCCGCTGGTCACCGTGACCGACGAGTTCGCCGCCTCCGACGGTGACATCATCACCGCGGTCATCCGCCTGCTCGACCTCGGCCCGGTGGTCGGCACCCGCACCTGGGGCGGCGTGATCGGTATCGAGAGCATCCCCGGCCACGAGCTGGTCGACGGCACCCATATGACCGTGCCCCGGTACGCGGGCTTCTATGGCGAGTTCGGCTGGAGCGTGGAGAACCACGGCGTGGAACCGGACGTGGAGGTGCTGATCTCGCCCGAGGACTGGATGGCCGGCCGTGACCCGCAGCTGGAGACCGCGGTGCGGCTCGCGCTCGAGGCCCTGGAGAAGCAGCCGGCGGCGATGCCGCCCGGCCTGCCGGCGGGCCGGTCCAAGGCCCGGCCGCCGCTGCCTCCCAGAGAGCCGCGTCCCGGGGGAGCCGCGTGATGGCGACCGGATACCTGCGCTACCCGCACGTCCACGGCGACCTGATCACCTTCGTGGCCGGCGACGACGTCTGGCTCGTGGCGGCCGGCGGCGGCCGCGCGTGGCGGCTGTCGGCCGACGGCACCCAGGTCAGCCACGCGCGCTTCTCCCGCGACGGGACCAGGGTGGCGTGGACCAGCTGGCGCGACGGGAACCCCGAGGTCTATTCCTCTGATACCGCGGGCGGCGATGCGGCCCGGCTCACCTTCTGGGGTGACCCCCAGACCCGGGTCACCGGGTGGACGGCCGACGGCGACGTGCTCGTCATCAGCGCGGCCGGCCAGCAGGCCGTGAAGTACCGCCGGGCCTTCGCAGTTCCCGGTTCCGGGGACGCTCCGCCCCGGCTGCTCCCGTTCGGGCCGGTCAACGATCTGTCTATCGAACCTGTGGCCACTGCCCTGCTGACCGGGAGCGTGGCCGCCGAACCCGCCTGCTGGAAGCGGTACCGGGGCGGCCGGGCCGGCAAGCTGTGGGTGGCCAGTGCCGAGGATCCCCTGTTCACCCGGGTCCTGGCCGGTATCGGTGGCCAGCTGGCTGGCCCGATGCTGATCGGGGGCCGGCTGTTCTTCCTTAGTGACTATGAGGGC
>Ga0310037_10000425_pt1 | contig 27686 bp, 23 predicted proteins | sample Sb_taG_11_FD_200239 | JGI IMG/M metagenome (GOLD analysis project Ga0310037, IMG submission 200239) | Peat soil microbial communities from Weissenstadt, Germany - Sb_50d_3_AS metaG (v2) (version 2) | ecosystem: Environmental > Terrestrial > Soil > Wetlands > Peat | place: Germany: Weissenstadt... | reverse complement strand
GCCGCCCCAAGCGCCCCGTCGGCACAATCGACGGCCGGGCCCGCCGTTGGTGGCCAGTTTCCTGCTCGCGCCTGGCTTGCCTGGCGTGACGACGCAGCTGGTAAGCCCTCCAGGCTCGGCGCACCCCGCCGCTGGCCCGGGTGCCACCGGTCGGCTGAAAATGCAGTATTGCAGTAGCTACTGCAATACTGCAGTTACAGGTGACAGGCCGACGGCTGTGGGTGCAAGCATTTAACTGCGTCAGCACAGGGCGGTGATCGAACAAAAGGCGATGCGCGCCAGGCGGGGCCCCCGGAGAGCTCAGGCTGCCTGGGGGCGTCGAGCTGGTCCGATGCTCGACGGGCAGCGAGGAACGCATCGGCTCTAGCTGGCGCTATCTGGCCCTGTTCCCGCCCTCGTCCGGGTAGTCGCGTCGAGCTGATCCATACTAGGTCGCCCAGTTCCCCACGGCCCTAGCGTCGTCCTGGATGCCGTCACCGGGTAGCCAGGCACTGACCGATCCGCAATGACTGTGTCCGGTTATATAGTGATCTGCATCACCGTATGAAGGTCTCACGTCCGCTATCTTGAGCCGGATCGCAAGGAGCATCGGCCGTGGCACGCAAGTCCCAGGTATCTGTCCCAGCCCCGCGCAGGAACCCGGATGAGAAGCTGACGCTTGCCGAGGTGTGCGCCGAGCTGAAAATCACCCGGTCGACGTTCTATGACTGGCGGGCCAAGGGCCGGGCCCCGCGGTGCAGCAAGCTGCCCAACGGCGAGGTGCGTATCGTCCGCAGAGACCTGGACGCCTGGTACGAGTCATGCCGGGTCGCCTAGCCGGGGCTGGGGAGAACGCCTCATCTGATGACGGGCCGAGGGAGTCGTTCGACGTACGCTTCCGGCAAATCCGGTCCTACAAGGGGGCGCGCGGCCAGACCTATACCGTCCGCTGGGACGTCGCTGGCCGCACCCACCCCGAGACGTTCAAGACGAAAGCCCTGGCCGTCGGCCGCCTAGCGGAGCTGCGCACCCATGCGCGCAACGGCGTGCCGTTCGATGTCGCTACCGGCCTTCCGGCACCGGAGGTCAGGCAGGCCCGGGCCGAGGCCGCCAAGGCGGGCGAGCTGAGCTGGTACCAGCACGCGCTGAACTACCTGGCCCGGCGGCGTAAGGGACTGGCAGGCAACTCGGTGCGGTCGGTCGCGGAGACCCTCGCCACCGTAACCCCCGTCCTCCTCGTGCCGGGCAACGGACGGCCGGACGACGGACAGCTCCGGGAGGCGCTCTACTGCTGGGCGTTCAGGGACAGGCACGACCCGCCCGAGCATGTCGCGGCAGTCCTGCACTGGGTCGCGGATCATTCCCGGCCGCTGGCGGACCTGGCCGACCCGGACCTGATCCTCGACGTGCTGGACGCGATCGCCTCAAAGCTGGATGGTACTGCTGCCGCCGCGAACACGGTTGCGCGCAAACGGGCCGTGCTCAGCAACGTACTCGACTACGGTGTCGGCCGCGGCCTGGAGGCTAACCCGCTGCCGCAGGCCGCGAAGATGTGGACCCCGCCCCGCACCACCGAGGGTGTCGTGGACCCGCGGGTCGTGGTCAACCGCCGCCAGGCCGAGGAGCTGCTAACCGCCGTCAGCTACCAGTGGCGCGTAGGTCCCCGGCTTGTGGCCTTCTTCGCGTGCCTGTACTACGCCGGGACCAGGCCGTCCGAGACGGTTGAGCTGAGGCAAGAGGACATCCTGGACCTGCCGGGCGATGACGGGTGGGGGACGCTGTACCTGCACGGCTCGGCACCCACCGTGGGCGCGGGATTCTCCCGGTCGGGGCGGCGCCGCGATCCCCGGGAACTGAAACACCGCGCCAGGGGCGAGGTCCGCCCCGTGCCCTGCCATCCTGCCCTTACCCGGTATCTGCGGTGGCACATCAGCGAGTTCGGCACATCCCCGGACGGCAGGCTGTTCCGCGGCGAGCGCGGCGGGGACCTCTCCGAGAGCGTCTACGGCCGCGTCTGGCAGGGAGCCCGGCTCCTCGCGTTCCCCCCCGCCCTGGAAGCCTCCCCACTCGCGAGGCGGCCGTATGACCTGCGGCACGCCTGCCTGTCCACGTGGCTGAACGGCGGCGTGGACCCAACCCAGGTAGCTGAGTGGGCGGGCAATACGGTAGAGGTGCTGATGCGGGTCTACGCCAAATGCATCCATGGGCGGGACGAGATCAACCGCAAGCGGATCGAAGACGCCCTCCGCTACGACGATGGCGAGAACGAGGACCGGTGAAACTTCGCCCCGTATTCGCCCAGACCAGCCGTAGACGGCCGGTTTCCGCCGGACACTACCGGACAGAAAGGAAACAGCCCTGCACCGAATCTGTGCTGGTGAAGGGCCGTTTTCGCTGGTGTGGCAGGTGTTGGGTTCGAACCAACGTAGGCTGAGCCGACGGTTTTACAGACCGCTCCCTTTGGCCACTCGGGCAACCTGCCGTATGCCGCCGTGCCGGGCGGCATCGCAAGGATAGCCCAAGACGTGGCAAGACGGTTAGCCGGCGGTCCATTCGAGGGACCGGGTCTGGCGGTTCGGCGTGACGGCCCGCGGCTGGCGCGTCTAGCCTGGGAGCCGTGGCATCGCAAGAGTCTTCCTTTGACATAGTTTCCAAGCTCGACCGCCAGGAAGTTGACAACGCGCTCAACCAGGCGGCCAAGGAGATCGGCACGCGATTCGATTTCCGCGGCGTCGGCGCGTCCATCGCCTGGTCCGGTGACCAGGCCGTGGACATCCGCGCCAACAGCGAGGAGCGCGCCAAGGCCGTCCTCGACGTGTTCAAGGACAAGCTGGTCAAGCGCGGCGTATCGCTCAAGACCCTGGACCCGGCCGACCCCAGGCTTTCCGGTAAGGAATACCGGATGGCCGTCGCCCTCAAGGAGGGCATCAGCCAGGACAACGCCAGGAAGCTGTCGAAGATCATCCGGGACGAGGGACCGAAGGGCGTCCGGGCCCAGGTCCAGGGTGAGGAGCTGCGCGTCTCGGCCAAGAAGAAGGACGATCTGCAGACCGTCATTGCGCTGCTGAAGGGCAAGGAGTTCGACTTCGCCCTTCAGTTCGTCAACTACCGCTGACCTGGGCCGCCGCGCCGGTCAGCGGCGGTAGCCAGCCAGGGCTTCGAGGCGGCGGATCCGCTCGCCCGCGGGCGGATGGGTGCCGAACAGCCGGGCGAACCCTTCGGGGTGGAACGGGCTGGCGATCATCAGATGGCCGACCGAGCTCAGCCGCGCGTCGGGGGCCAGGGCCAGCTCCGCGGCGCCGGCCTCGATCTGGCGCAGGGCGCTGGCCAGGGCCACCGGATCGCCGGCCAGCAGGGCGCCCGCCGCGTCGGCCCGGTACTCGCGCTCCCGGGCCACCGAGAGCCGGATGACCAGCGCGGCGATCGGCCCGAGCACCAGCATCAGCGACGTCTCGACCAGGCCGAGGCCCGAGGCGGGCAGGGCTGGCGCGGCGCCCCGCGATACGGCGCGGGCGGGCAGGAACCTGGCGATGGCGGCCGGGAACGTGATGACGGTGGCCAGGCCCGCCGACACCGTGGCGGGCATGGTGTCCCGGCCGGAGATGTGGGCGAGCTCGTGCCCGAGCACGCCGCGCAGTTCGGTCTCGTCGAGCGAGGCCAGCAGGCCTTCGGTGCAGCAGATCGCCGCGGTGCGGGGATTGCGGCCGACCGCGAACGAGTTCGGCTGTCCGGCCGGGGACAGGTAGAGCCGCGGCACCGGGAGCCGGCCGCCCTTGCTCAGCTCCCGCACCAGGCGGTAGAGCTCGGGGTGCTCGACCTCGCTCACCGGCCGGGCCAGCATCGCGGACAGGGCCAGCCGGTCGCAGTACGTGCCGGCGACCGCCAGCACCAGGCCGGCGGCCACCACGCCCACGATCGCGCCGCCGCCGCCCGCCACCGCGGCGCCGATCCCGGCGCAGATGGCGATCAGCGGGATCGCGGCCGCCACGAGCCGGGCGGCCGCGACGGCCGGCCCCGCGGCCCGCCGCCGGTCACCGTGCACGCCCATGCACCTCCCGGAGTCCCGCGCTCGGCCCGCACGTCATGACGGTACGGCACGAGTCCGCGCCGCGGGGTCAGGGACGTTATGCACAAACCTGGCCGCAGGTTCTTACCGGAATCTGTCCCAAACTACATCGGGCCCGCCAGATCGGCATGGGCCTGGGAATATCAACGAGCAGATGAACGTTTCTGTGCCCGTTCCGGCGTAAGATTTGTACCGTCCTAGACTCATGCCCCTGGCCGTGGGGTGGTGCTGCGTGAGCGTTCGGCCGCGGCATGCCAAGGAGGTCTTCCAACTGTGACCAAGCAGGTCCAGCAGCTCGATCACGTCATCATCAGATTCGCCGGTGACTCAGGTGACGGCATGCAGCTCGCCGGAGACAGGTTCACTCAAGAAACGGCGATCTTCGGCAATGACCTGTCCACCATGCCGAATTTCCCGGCGGAAATCCGGGCCCCGGCCGGCACTCTCGCAGGCGTATCGAGTTTCCAGCTGCAGTTCGCCGATCACGATATCCTCACGCCCGGTGACGCCCCGGACGTACTCATCGCCATGAACCCGGCCGCCCTGAAGGCCAACGTCAAGGACCTGCCGGGCGGCGGCGACCTGATCGTCAACACCGACGAGTTCACCAAGCGCAACCTCACCAAGGTCGGCTACGCCGTCAGCCCGCTCGAGGACGGCTCCCTCGAGCAGTATCACGTGCACGCCGTGCCGGTCACCTCGATGACGGTCAAGGCCCTGGAGTCGTTCGACATCACCCGCAAGGACGCCGAGCGGGCCAAGAACATGTTCGCGCTCGGTATGCTGTCCTGGCTGTACGACCGGCCCGCGGACGGCACGCTCAGCTTCCTCAAGGCCAAGTTCACGACCAAGCCCGAGATCATGGCCGCCAACCTGGCCGCCTTCCAGGCCGGCTGGAACTTCGGCGAGACGACCGAGGCGTTCTCGGTCCGCTACGAGGTCAAGCCGGCGCCGCTGGCCCCGGGCACCTACCGCAACATCAGCGGCAACACCGCGCTCGCGTACGGGCTGATCGCGGCGTCGCAGCTGGCCGGGCTGCCGCTGTTCCTCGGCTCCTACCCGATCACGCCGGCCTCGGACATCCTGCACGAGCTGGCCAAGCACAAGCGCTTCGGGGTCCGCACGTTCCAGGCCGAGGACGAGATCGCGGCCGTGGGAGCGGCGCTCGGGGCCTCCTTCGGCGGCTCGCTGAGCGTGACCAGCACGTCCGGGCCCGGGATGCTGCTGAAGGCCGAGACCATCGGCCTGGCCGTGTCGGTCGAGCTGCCCCTGATCGTCTGCGACATCCAGCGGGCCGGGCCGTCCACCGGGATGCCGACCAAGACCGAGCAGGCCGACCTGCTGCAGGCCATGTTCGGCCGCAACGGCGAGTCACCCGTGCCGATCGTCGCCCCGGCCAGCCCGGCCGACTGCTTCGACGCGGCGATCGAATCGGCCCGGATCGCGGTGAAGTACCGCACCCCGGTGATCCTGCTCTCCGACGGTTACCTGGCCAACGGCTCAGAACCGTGGCGGATCCCGGACGTCGCCAGCCTGCCCGACCTGAGCGCCGAGTTCTCCTTCGCCAAGCCGCCCGGCCCGGATGCGGACGGCGGGGAGTTCGAGCCGTTCCGCCGGGACCCGGTGACCCTGGCCCGGCCGTGGGCGGTGCCGGGCACCCCGGGCCTGGAGCACCGGATCGGCGGCATCGAGAAGGCCGACGTCACCGGGGAAATCTCCTACGACCCCGACAACCACGACCGCATGGTCAGGCTGCGCCAGGCCAAGATCGACGGCATCGCGGCGGACATCGAGCCGCTGGCCGTCGAGGACCCCGGCGGAGGCGCCCGCGTCCTGGTGCTCGGCTGGGGCTCGACCTTCGGGTCCATCGGCGCGGCCGTCCGCCGGGCCCGGAACGCCGGGCATGCCGTCGCCCAGGCCCACCTGCGGCACCTCAATCCGTTCCCGCCGAATCTGGGTGACGTGCTCCGCCACTACGACCAGGTTCTGGTGCCGGAAATCAACCTCGGCCAGCTCGCCCTGCTGCTGCGCGGGCGTTTCCTGGTCGACGTGATCTCCTACAACCGGGTGCGCGGCCTGCCGTTCCAGGCCGTCGAGCTCGCCGGCGTGATCGAGGATGTGATCGGCCATGTCTGAGAGGAACGGCCACGGCGCACCGGCCGGCGGCGAGGACCGCCGGCTCGCCTCCCTGACCCAGGTGCCCAAAGCCACGGCCCGTTCGGCGACCAAAGATTTCAAGTCCGATCAGGAGGTGCGGTGGTGCCCCGGCTGCGGGGACTACGCCATCCTGGCCGCCTTCCAGGCGTTCCTGCCCGAGCTGGACGTACCGCGCGAGAACGTGGTCGTCATCTCCGGCATCGGCTGCTCGTCCCGGCTGCCGTATTACGTAGACACCTACGGGATGCACTCGATCCACGGGCGGGCGCCGGCCATCGCCACCGGGCTCGCCGCGTCCCGGCCCGACCTGTCGGTCTGGGTCATCACCGGCGACGGCGACGCGCTGTCGATCGGCGGCAACCACCTGATCCACGCGCTGCGCCGCAACGTCAACATCAAGATCCTGCTGTTCAACAACCGGATCTACGGGCTGACCAAGGGCCAGTACTCGCCGACCTCCGAGCAGGGCAAGGTCACCAAGTCCACCCCGTTCGGGTCACTGGACCACCCGTTCAACCCGGTGTCCCTGGCCCTCGGCGCCGACACGAGCTTCGTGGCGCGGACGATCGATTCCGACCGCAGGCACCTGACCTCGGTGCTGCGGGCCGCGGCCGACCATCAGGGCGCCGCCTTCATCGAGATCTACCAGAACTGCCCCATCTTCAACGACGACGCGTTCGCGCCGCTGAAGGAGCCGGCCGCCGCGGGCGAGCGGCTGATGAGGCTGGAGCACGGGGCGCCGGTCCGGTTCGGGCCCGGGGGCGCCCAGGGCCTGCGGTTCGGCCGCCACGGCGAGCTCGAGGCGGCCGACGTGAACTCGGCCGACCCGGACACGCTGATCACCCACGACGCCCACCGGCCGGATCCGTCCTACGCGTTCGCCCTGTCCCGGCTGGACACCGCCGATTTCCGGCACACTCCGGTCGGGGTGTTCCGCCGGGTCGAGCAGCCGAGCTACGACCGGCTGATGGCCGAGCAGATCGCCGCGGCCCGCTCGCGCAGCGGCCCGGGTGACCTGGGCGCCCTGCTGGCCGGCCACGACACCTGGGAAGTCCGCTAAGGAAACCCGGTCCCAGGCTTTACCGGTTCAGCCGGTCCGCTTCTCCACGAAGTCGCACAGCGCCAGGAACGCGGCCTGGGCCGGCCCGGAGGGCAGCGCCATGAAGTCGTTCCTGGCCCCCTGCGCCCAGCTCAGCACGCGCGCGCGGGACTCGGCCAGGGCGGGATGGGCGCGCAGCAGGACCAGCGCCTCGGCCAGCAGCGCCTCGTCGGTCAGGTCGGCCTCGGTGAGCAGCCACCGCAGCCGCCGGTCCGCATCGGACGCGCCCGCCGCCTGGCCCGGCCCGGCCGCCGCGGTCGAGCGCAGCGCGTACAGGACGGGCAGGGTCCGCACGCCCTGGCGCAGGTCGGTGCCGGGCGTCTTGCCCGACTGCGCCGAGTCGCTCGCGATGTCGATCACGTCGTCGGAGAGCTGCCAGGCCACGCCGAGCTGCTCGCAGGCCGCCGCGATACGCGCCGCAACCTCGGCCGGGGCGCCGGAGAACAGCGCGCCGAACCGGCCTGAGGTGGCGATCAGCGACCCGGTCTTCTCCGTGATCACGTGCATGTAGTGATCGAGCGGATCCTGACCCGGTCGCAGGCCGATAGTCTCGGCCATCTGCCCGGCGACCAGCCGGTTGAACGTCTCGGCCTGGATCCTGACCGCCTCCGGGCCGAGATCGGCGAGGATCCGGGAGGCCTCCGCGAACAGGAAGTCCCCGGTCAAGATGGCGACCGAATTGCTCCACCGGGAGTTGACCGAGGGATGGCCGCGGCGCACGTCGGCCTCGTCCATGACGTCGTCGTGGAACAGCGTGGCCAGGTGGGTCAGCTCGATGGCCACCGCGGCCCGGGTAACCCGCGGGTCCTTCGGGTCGCCGAACTGCGCCGCCAGCAGCACCAGCAGGGCCCGGAACCGCTTGCCGCCCGCTGCGATGGAATGCCTGGAGGCTTCGGTGAAGAGCTCGTCATCGGGATGCGCCGTCTCCATCAGCGACGCCTCGACCCGGGCCAGATCGTCAAGAACCTCCGCCGCCAGGGCGGAGTCCGGGAAATCTAGCGGAACTGCGGTGATCACACACTCTCCAGGTCATCGGCACGCGCGAACGCCTCGAATGTTCGAGTATGCCCGTTCTCGGCTCGCCCAACCAGTGGCGTAGGTCCCATCGAGTCCTCGTGCTCAGCTCACGAACAGGTGATTCGCGGCATGGCTGGCCAGGCTGAGCAGCGGCTGTGGCACGATGCCGAACACGACCGTCGCCGCGGCGCCGAGCGCCACGGCGGTGCCGGTGAACACGTTCGGCACGACCACCTCCGGCCCGTCCGGCATCGGGTCGCTGAAGAACATCAGCACGATCACGCGGACGTAGAAGAACGCGGCGATCGCGCTGGACAGCACGCCGACGATCACCAGCGCCGTCTCGCCGGACGCGATCGCGGCCGAGAAGACGGCGAACTTCCCGATGAAGCCGCTGGTCAGCGGGATTCCGGCGAAGGCCAGCAGGAAGAGCGCGAAGATGCCCGCCAGCAGCGGCGACCGCCGGCCCAGGCCCGCCCACCGGGACAGGTGCCCGGCCTCCCCGCCCGCGTCCCGGACCAAAGTGATCACCGCGAACGCGCCGACCGTGGTCAGGCCGTAGGTGGCCAGGTAGAACAGGCTGCTGGACAACCCCGCCGTGCTGACCGCCATGACCGCGGTCAGCACGAACCCGGCGTGCGCGATCGAAGAGTAGGCCAGCAGCCGCTTCACGTCGGTCTGGGTGATGGCGATGACCGCGCCGACGACCATGGTGAGGACCGCGACCACCCACATCGCCGGGCGCCAGTCCCAGGTCAGGTTGCCGAACGCGACGTAGAACACGCGCAGCAGCGCGCCGAAGGCCGACACCACCGTGCAGGACGCCATCAGCGCGGTGATCGGCGTCGGCGCGCCCTGGTACACGTCGGGTTTCCAGCCCTGGAACGGCACCGCCCCGATCTTGAACAGCAGCCCGGTGCCGGCCAGCGCGATCCCGGCGTACAGCAGGGTGTCGTTGGAGGTGTTGCTGGCCGCCGCGGACGCGATGGCCGACAGCGAGACCGAGCCCGAGAAGCCGTACAGCATCGCGATGCCGAACAGGAAGAAGGCCGAGGAGAACGCGCCGAGCAGGAAGTACTTCATGGCCGCCTCGTGCGACAGCAGGCGGCGGCGCCGGGCCAGCCCGCACAGCAGGTACAGCGGCAGCGACAGCACCTCGAGCGCGACGAACATGGTCAGCAGGTCGTTGGAGGCCGGGAACAGCAGCATCCCGCCCACCGCGAACAGGGTCAGCGGGAAGATCTCGGTGTGCATGGCCCCGGTGGCCAGGCCCTCGCGTTCCTCCTGGCTGCCGGGCGGCGCGGCGGCCTGGACGGCGAACGGGCTCTGGCTGGTGTCGGCGATGAGCAGCACGCTGACGAAGGCCAGGACCAGGATCGTGCCCTGGATGAACAGGGTCGGACGGTCCACCGCGACCGCGCCCTGCGCGGCGATGTGGCCGGGGCTGCCGTGGTCGAAGATGCTGGCCGACGCGGCCACGACGACGGTCAGGATGAACGCGGCGGCCAGCGAGCCGAGAGCGATAACCAGCTGGACGCCACGGCGCAGCGGGCGGGGAGCGAAGGCCTCGACCAGCACACCCACCACCGCCGCGCCGAAGACGATCAGCATCGGCGAGAGCTGACTGTACTCGATGCTCGGGGCCGGGATATTGCCGCTGGTCACGGCCGTGCCGACCGATGCGGCCAGCGCCGCGGGCAGGACGCCGGTCACGGTACGGTTCCCTTCTGCACGGCGGTGGTATAGACGGAGGTCGTGCTCACCCCCGGCACGGGATGCGCGGGCACTGGGTCGGTCTCGTGGACCTGCGCCATCGTCACGCGCACCGCGGGGTTGATGATGTCCAGCACCGGCTTGGGATAGACCCCCACGAAGAGGATCAGCCCGAGCAGCGGCGCGACGGCCAGCGTCTCGCGGAGCCGCAGGTCCTTCATCCCGGCGACCTGGTCACGGACCGGCCCGCCCATCGCCCGCTGGTACATCCACAGGATGTAGACCGCGGCCAGGATGATGTTCACGGTGGCGAAGGTCGCGGCCACCTTGTACCGGGAGAACGTCCCGATCAGGACGAGGAACTCGCTGACGAAGCTGCCCAGCCCGGGCAGCGAGAGCCCGGCCAGCCCCGAGATCAGGAACAGCCCGGCCAGCAGCGGCGCGACCTGCTGCACGCCGCCGAAATCGCTGATCCGGTCCGAGCCGCGCCGGATGATCATGAACCCGACCAGGAGGAACAGGGCGCCGGTGAGGAACGCGTGCATGACCATGTACAGCGTCGCGCCGGACAGGCCCTGGCTGGTGAACGCGAAGATGCCGAGCGTGATGAGCCCGAAGTGGGAGATGGAGATGTAGCCCATCAGCCGCTTCAGGCCGGCCTGGCCGATCGCCACGATCGCCCCGTACAACGTCCCGATCACCGCCAGCGTGATGACCAGCGGCGTGAAGTACTTCGCGCCGGCCGGGAACAGCCCGAAGCAGTACCGCAGCATGCCGAACGTCCCGACCTTGTCCATCACGCCGAGCATGAGCACCGCCGCGCCGGGCTGAGCCGCGTCGGCCGCGTCCGGCAGCCAGGTGTGGAACGGCCACAGCGGCGCCTTGATCGCGAACGCGATGAAGAACCCGAGGAACAGCCACTTCTGCACGGTCGAGCTGAGGGAGACGTTGAGCAGCTCGCTGAACAGGAACGACCCGTGGTACCCGGTGGCCGGGCTGCGGACGGAATACACGTAAAGCGCGATGACCGCGACCAGCATGAGAAACCCGCCGAGCAGGCCGTAGAGCAGGAACTTGACCGCCGCGTACTGCCGTTTCCCAACCCCGTAGCTGCCGATCATGAAGTACATCGGCACCAGCATGGCCTCGAAGAACACGTAGAACAGGAACACGTCGGTGGCCGCGAAGACGCCGATCGTCATCGTCTCGAGCACCATCATCAGCGCGAAGTACGTCTTGACGCTGTGCTTCCCGCTCTCCGCGTCGTTCCAGGAGGCCAGGATCACCACCGGCATCAGCACCGCGGACATGGCGATGAGGACCAGCGCGATGCCGTCCACGCCCAGCGCGTAGTGCACGCCGAGCGCCGGGATCCACGAGTAGGTCTCGGTGAACTGGTAGTCCGGCCCGCCGACCTGGAACTTGACCGCGATGATGATCACCACGACGAGCGTGGCCACCGAGAACGCCAGGGCGAGCGTCTTGGCCAGCGTGTCACGCGCTCGCCGGTCGGCCTCGGCGCTGTCGGCCGGCAGGCCGGGAATCAGCGAGATCACCAGGGCACCGGCCAGCGGGACCGCGCCCGCTACCGTCAGCCAGGGAAAGCCGTTCATCTACAGCCTCACCGCCAGTAGCAGGGCGACCACGACCACGGCGCCGAAGAACATGGACAGCGCGTAGGAGCGCACGAACCCGGTCTGCAGCCGCCGCCACCGGCCCGACGTCCCGCCCACCAGCGCGGCCAGGGAGTTCACCAGGCCGTCCACGCCGCGGTTGTCGAAGTACACCGACAGGCGGGTCAGCCACTGGCCGGGCCGCATCACCACCGACTCGTTGAACGTGTCCCCGTACAGGTCCTTCCTGGCCGCGACGACCAGGGGGTTCCCGCGCGGCGCGGTCGCCGGGACCGGGACCCGCCCGTACATGACCCAGGCGAGGCCGATGCCGGCCAGGGCCAGCGCCAGCGCCACGCCCCCGGCGACGGTCAAGAACCCGTGCTCGACCGGCGGCACCCCGACCACCGGGGCGAGGAAATTCTGCAGCCGGTCGTTGATGATGAGAAACCCGCCCGCCCCGACCGAGCCGATCGCGAGCACGACCATCGGCCAGGTCATCACCGGCGGCGATTCGTGCGGATGCGCCTCTTCCGCCCAGCGCCGCTTCCCCCACCAGGTCATGAACATCATCCGGGTCATGTAGAACGCGGTGAGCCCGGCGCCGATCAGCGCGCAGATGCCGAGGATCCAGCCGCCCGCGCCGTGCTCGGTGAAGTCGCCCTCGATGATGGGGTCCTTGACGAAGAACCCGGAGAACGGCGGGATGCCGATGATGGCCAGATACGCCAGGCCGAACGTCACGTAGGTGACCGGCAGAAACCGGTACAGCCCCCCGTACCTCCGCATGTCCTGCTCGTCGTCCATGCCGTGGATCACCGAGCCCGCGCCGAGGAACAGCCCGGCCTTGTAGAACCCGTGCGCGAGCAGGAGCGCGATCGAGAACACGTACCCTTCGGGCCCGAGCCCGGCTCCGAGCACCATGTAGCCGATCTGGCTCATCGTGGACCCCGCCAGCGACTTCTTGATGTCGTCCCGGGCCGAGGCGATGATGCCGCCGAACAGCAGCGTGACCGTGCCGACCACGGCGATCGCGATCCGCGCGTCCGGCGACAGCGCCAGGATCGGGTTGGACCGTACCAGCAGGTAGACCCCGGCGGTGACCATGGTGGCCGCGTGGATCAGCGCCGACACGGGCGTGGGGCCCTCCATCGCGTCCAGCAGCCAGGACTGCAGCGGCACCTGCGCGGACTTGCCGCACGCGCCGAGCAGCAGCAGGAAGCCCAGCGCGGTGGCCACCCCGCTCCCGCCGGACGGAACCTGATGGAACACCCCGGTGAACGACACCGTCCCGAACGCGCTGAACATCAGGAAGATGGCCAGGGTGAGGCCGGCGTCGCCGACCCGGTTCACCACGAACGCCTTCTTCGCCGCCACCGCCGCCGAGTTCCGTTGCTGCCAGAACCCGATCAGCAGGTAGGAGGCCAGGCCGACGCCCTCCCACCCGACGTACAGCACCAGGTAGTTGTCGGCCAGCACGAGCAGGAGCATGGACGCGAGGAACAGGTCCATGTAGCCGAAGAACCGCCGCCGCCCGGGATCGTGCGCCATGTAGCCGACCGAGTAGATGATGATCAGTGACCCGACCCCGGTGATCAGCAGCACGAAGCAAATCGACAGCGGGTCGATCAGCAGCGACACGTCGGCCTGGAAGCGCCCCACCAGGATGTAGGTGTACAGGTGCTGGTCCTGCTCTCGGTTGGTGTCCCCGAGCAGGGTGAAGAAGGCGATCACGCCGTAGACGAACGCCGCGACCGGCATCAGGCACCCGAGCAGGTGCCCCCACCGGTCGGTGCGCCGCCCGCCGACCAGCAGCACTACCGCGCCGAAGAGCGGGAAGGCGAGCAGCAGCCACGACAGCTTCAGCGCCCCGGCGGCCGGCACGGTGGTCAGCGCCTGGGCGTGAGCGACGTCCGCGAGGGCCGTGCCAGTCAAGGTCGTCATCCCCTCAGTGCTATCGGGAGCGCGCGCGCCGGCAAGCCGCCGCGCGGCCGCTCAGTACTTGAGCAGGTTAGCGTCGTCCACCGACGCGGACCTGCGGGCCCGGTAGATCGCCATCAGGATCGCGAGGCCGACCACCACCTCGGCCGCGGCCACCACCATGACGAAGAACGCGATGACCTGCCCGTCCAGGTTGCCGTGCAGCCGCGCGAACGCGACGAAGGCCAGGTTGCACGCGTTCAGCATCAGCTCGATGCACATGAATACGACGATGGCGTTGCGCCGGACGAGCACGCCGACCCCGCCGATCACGAACAGGATCACCGACAGCGCGATGTAGTGCACCGGGCTCACTCGTCGGCCCTCCCGGACGGGGTGATCTCCCATTCGCCGCTTTCCGCCGTGATCTGCAGGGTTTCTTCTGGCGGAACGAAGCGTGGTGCCTGATTCGGGTCACGTGGCGACAGCGCCGTGCTGACCGACAGCTCGGAAGTGCTGCCGTCCGGCAGCAGGGCCGGCCGGTCCGCGGAGTCGTGCAGCGCGTAGACGCCGGGCGACGGGTCCGGCGCCAGGTGGCCGCTGGCCAGCCGCCGGGCGGCCAGCTCCCGCTGCGTGGGCCGGGGCGTGGCCCGCTCGCGGTGCGCGAGCACCATCGCGCCGACCGCCGCGGTGATCAGCAGCGCGCCGGTGACCTCGAACGGGAACACGTAGGTGGTGAAGATCAGCTGTGCGAGCCCGGTGAGGTTGTTCACGCTGTTCGCCGCGGTCTGCGGCGGCGCCGGGCCGATGGCCGCGTGCCCGATGGTGAGAGCCAGCAGCACGAACAGGCCGATCGCGACCAGGCCCGCGGCCAGCCGCTGCCCCTTGATGGTCTCCACGATCGAGTCCGACGAGCTGATGCCGATGAGCATTATCACGAACAGGAACAGCATGAGGACCGCGCCGGTGTACACGATGATCTGCACGAAGGCGAGGAACGGCGCGCCCTCCATGGCGTAAAAGGTGGCCAGGCAGAGCATCACCACGGCGAGCATGATGGCGCAGTGCACCGCCCGCCGGACCAGGATCATGGCCAGCGCGGCGCCCACGGAGGCGACGGCGAGGATCCAGAAGATGGTCTCCTCGGCGACGAAGTCGGTGTTGGTCCCGCCGGCCGCGAGGACCCCTCTCACGTGTCCTCACCCCCGTCTGTACTTTTGGCCCGCCCTTCCCCGCCCTCTTCTTCCCGTTCCTCCTCGCGCGGCAGCCAGGACAGCGAGGCGTCCGGGGATCCGGCGAACACCGCCGGGCCCGACGGCCCGCCCGGCCCGGCCATGCCGGGCGCACGGGGGCCGGCGGTCAGGCCGGCCGCGCCGAGGCGGTAGTAGTCCTTCTCGTCGTCGCCGAGCCGCATCGGATGCGGCGGCGCCTCCATGCCCGGTACCAGCGGTACGAGCAGCTGCTCCTTGGTCCAGATCAGGTTTTCCCGGTTGTCGTCGGCGATCTCGTACTCGTTGGTCATGGTCAGCGCGCGCGTCGGGCAGGCCTCGATGCACATGCCGCACAGGATGCAGCGCAGGTAGTTGATCTGGTAGACGTAGCCGTACCGCTCGCCGGGGGAGAACCGGTCCTCCTCGGTGTTGTCCCGGCCCTCGACGTAGATGGCGTCGGCCGGGCAGGCCCACGCGCACAGCTCGCAGCCGATGCATTTCTCCAGCCCGTCCGGCCACCGGTTGAGCTGGTGGTGGCCGTGGTACCGGGGCGCGGTCGGCCGCCGTTCCTCCGGGTAGTAGACGGTCTCGGGCTTGCGGAACATCTCGTGGAAGGTGACCCCGAATCCCTTGATCGGGTTGAGGAAATCAAGCACCGGTGACCTCCCGGGTGGAGGTTTCGTGGTCAAGGCCGACACCGTGGTAGTGCGGCAGGTCGAGCGGCGGCACCGGGAAGGAGCCCGTGCCCATGGGTACGTCCTGGCCGGCCTCGCTGGCGCTGGCGGAGTCCGCTGCCGCGAGCCGGGCGGCGCGCTGCTGAGCGGTGGAGTCCCACATCGAGGCCAGGACGATGATGATCACCAGGACCACGCCGCCCACCACGTACGGGATCGTGTTGTGGGTGTCCTGCCGCCACGCGCGCACGGTGGCGGTCAGCAGGATCCAGACGATGGAGACCGGGATCAGGACCTTCCAGCCGATCGCCATCAGCTGGTCGTACCGGACCCGGGGCAGGGTCCCGCGCAGCCAGATGTAGCAGAACAGCAGGATGAACACCTTGATCAGGAACCACAGCACCGGCCACCAGCCGACGTTCGCGCCCGGCCACAGCGAGATCGGCCACGGCGCGCGCCAGCCGCCGAGGAATAGCGTGGTGGCCAGCGCGGCCACCGTCGTCATGTTGATGTACTCGGCGAGGTAGAACATGGCGAACTTCATCGACGAGTACTCAGTGACGTAGCCGGCCACCAGCTCGCCCTCGCCCTCGGGCAGGTCGAACGGCAGCCGGTTGGTCTCGCCGACCATGGTGAACAGGTAGATCACGAACGAGACGATCAGCGGGCCGCAGTACCAGACGTGCTGCTGGGCAGTGACGATCGCGGTGGTGGACAGTGAGCCCGCGTACAGGAACACGGCCACGAAGGAGAGCCCCATCGCGATCTCGTAGCTGATCACCTGCGCGGCCGAGCGCAGCGTGCCGAGCAGCGAGTACGGCGATCCCGAGGCCCAGCCGGCCAGCACGATCCCGTACACGCCGATCGAGCTCATGGCCAGCACCAGCAGCACCGCCACCGGCAGGTCGGCCAGCTGCAGCGGGGTGTAGTGATGGAAGATCGAGACTTCCGGGCCGACCGGGATGATCGAGAAGGCGACGAACGCCACCGCCCCCGACAGCATGGGCGCGGCCACGAACACCAGCTTGTCGGCGGTAGTCGGGATGATGTCTTCCTTGAGCGGCAGCTTGAGCGCGTCCGCGACCGGCTGCAGCAGGCCGTAGGGCCCGGCCCGGTTCGGGCCGGGCCGGTTCTGCATGCGGCCGATGGCGCGGCGTTCCGCCCAGATCATGAACATGGTCGTGAGCAGCAGGAAGATGAAGACGACCGCGACCTTCAGCAGCACCATCCACCAGATGAGCGGGTAGAAGTCGAGCAGCGTCGGGTTCGGCGGAGGCGCCGCAAGCACGTGCGGTACCACCATCTGGACCGTCATTCCGGCCTCCTCAGCGTGACCATGGCGCCGTGGCCCGCACCGAGCTCGGCGCGGAGGGTGGCTCCCCCGGGCAGGCCCGCCGCCGGGAGCCAGACCACCTGATCGGCCATCGGGACGATCTCGGCCGGAACGGTTACCGAGCCACGGCCGGTGGCCACGGTCACCTTATCGCCGTCGGCCACGCCGGCCTCGGCCGCGGTCCCCGCGGACATCCGGGCCACGGCCGGGCGGGCGGTACCCGCGAGCGACGGCTCGCCGTCCTGCATGCGCCCGCTGTCCAGCAGCTGGTGCCAGCTCGCCAGCCGAACCTCCAGTCCGCCGGTGTGGTGGGCGGGCGGCACTGCGGGCCAGGCGGTCGTCGCCACGGGCGGCTCGGGACGCGTGCCGCGCCAGGGGCCGAGGGCGGCGAGTTCCGCGCGCGCGGCCGCCGCGTCGGGCAGGCCCAGGTGGACGTCCATCTGGTCGGCGATCGCGCCGAGCACGTACAGGTCGGTGCGGACGTCCGGGACCTTCAGCGCCTCGGCGAAGGAACCACCGCGCCCCTCCCAGTTCACGAACGTCCCGGCCTTCTCGGCCACGGCGGCGACCGGGAACACCACGTCGGCCCGGTCGGTGACCGCGCTGGCCCGCAGCTCGAGGCTGACCACGAAGGGGGCCATCTCGATCGCGTGCAGCGTGGCCTGCGGATCGGGCAGGTCGGCCGGGTCCACGCCGGCCACCACCAGGGCGCCGAGCTCGCCGTCGGCCGCGGCGGCGAGCATCGCCGCGGTGTCGCGTCCCGGCGCCTCGGGCAGCGAGCCGCGGCCCCAGATCCTGGCTACCTCGGCGCGGGCCGCGGCGTCATTGACCGGGCGGCCGATGGGCAGCAGTCCCGGGAGGGCGCCCGCCTCCACGGCGCCACGTTCGCCCGCGCGGCGCGGCACCCAGGCGAGCCGGGCGCCGGAGGCGAAGGCGAGCCTGGCCGCGGCGGCCAGCGCGCCCGGCACGGCGGCGAGCCGCTCGCCGACGAGGATCACCGCGCCCGTCGTGGTCAGCGCCTGGCCCGCCCGGCGCCACGCCTCGTCGTTCCGGCCCACGGAACCGCCGGCCGTGAGCGCGGTGAGCGCGGCGGCCTCGTCCCCGGGCAGGGTGGCCAGCAGCTCGCCGGACAGCTTGGCCAGCCCGGGGCTGGACAGCGCCGCGATGGAGAACACTGGCAGATGGCGGCGCCGCACCGCCTTGCGCAGGCGGAGGAAGACGATGGGCGACTCGTCTTCGGGCTCGAATCCGGCCAGCAGCACGGCGGGCGCCTGCTCCAGGTCGGCGTAGCTTACCGTGATGTCGCGCCCGGCCACGCGGGCCGCGAGGAACTCCTCCTCCTCGGCCGAGTGCGCCCGCGCCCGCATGTCCACGTCGTTGGTGCCCAGGGCGACCCGGGCGAACTTGGCGTACGCGTAGGCGTCCTCGAGCGTGAGCCGCCCGCCGGTCAGCACGCCGGCACCCCGCGGTCGCTCCGCGTCCGCGTCGCGCGCCGCGGCCAGGCCGGCCGCGGCCACCGCGAGGGCGTGCGGCCAGGACGCCGGGACGAGCACCCCGTCGGCGTCCCTGACCAGCGGGGCGGTCAGCCGGTCGGGCTGCGTCGCGTAGCTGAAGGCCCAGCGGCCCTTGTCGCAGTTCCACTCCTCGTTGACGGCCGGCTCCTCGCCCGCCAGCCGGCGGAGCACCCGCCCGCGCCGGATGTCGGTGCGCTGCCGGCATCCCGCCGCGCAGTGCTCGCACACGCTCGGCACCGACACCAGGTCGTACGGCCGGGACCGGAACCGGTACGCCGCGCCGGTGAGCGCGCCGACCGGGCAGACCTGCACGGTGTTGCCGGAGAAGTAGGAGTTGAACGGCTGGCCCTCGGCGGTGCCGATCATCTGGGACGGACCGCGCCCGATGAACTCGATGAACGGGTCCCCCGCGATCTCCTCGGACGTCCGGGTGCACCGGGTGCAGGAGATGCAGCGCTCGCGGTCCAGGAGCACTTCGGTGGAGATGGCGACCGGCTTTTCGAAGGTCCGCTTTTCGTAGGTGAACCGGGTCTCGCCCCGGCCGTTGGACATGGCCTGGTTCTGCAGCGGGCACTCGCCGCCCTTGTCGCACATCGGGCAGTCCAGCGGGTGGTTGATGAGCAGCAGCTCCATCACGCCGTGCTGGGCCTTGTCCGCGACGGCCGAGGTGAGCTGGGTGCGCACCACCATGCCCTCGGTGCACGTAGTGATGCACGAGGCCATCGGCTTGACCTGGCCCTCGACCTCGACCAGGCACTGGCGGCAGGCGCCGATCGGGTCGAGCAGCGGGTGGTCGCAGAACCGCGGGATCTGGATGCCGAGCAGCTCGGCGGCCCGGATGATCAGCATGCCCTTCGGCACCGCGATCTCGAACCCGTCGATGGTGACGGTCACCGTGCCCGGCGCGGTCTCCACCGTCATGTCGTGCTCCCTGCTGTCCCGGGGGGACGATCCCCCCCAGACCCCCCCTGCTCTTGGGGGGATGCCATCCCCCCGGACCCCCCGATGCCTTCGGCCCACACCGTGGATGCTGCCGGGTCGAAGGGACAGCCGCCTTCCTTCTGGTGCTGCAGGAACTCGTCCCTGAAGTAGCGGACGCCGGAGGTGACCGGCGGCGTCGCGCTGTCGCCGAGCGCGCAGAACGCGCGGCCGGTGATGCTGTCGCAGACGTCCAGGAGCTTCTCGAGGTCTTCCTCGGTGCCGCGGCCGTGTTCCAGCTGTTCCAGGAGGCGGACCATCCAGAACGTGCCCTCCCGGCACGGCGTGCATTTCCCGCACGACTCGTGCTGGTAGAACTCGGTCCAGCGGAGCACCGCGCCGACGACGCAGGTGGTCTCGTCGAAGATCTGCACGGACCTGGTGCCGAGCTGGGATCCGGCGGCGGCGACCGACTCGAAGTCCAGCGGCACGTCCAGGTGCTGGTCGGTGAGCAGCCCCGCCGACGAGCCGCCGGCGGTCCAGAACTTGAGGCGGTGGCCGGCCCGCATCCCGCCGGACAGCTCGAGCAGCTCGCGCAGCGTGATGCCGAGCGGAGCCTCGTACGTGCTCGGTGTCGCCACGTGGCCGGAGAGGTTGAAGATCCCGAATCCCTTGGACTTCTCCGTGCCGACGCCGGCGAACCAGTCGGCGCCATTGATAATGATCGCCGGCACGCTGGCGATCGACTCCACGTTGTTGACGTTCGTCGGGAGGGCGTACACGCCGGCCACGGCCGGGAACGGCGGCTTGTTCCGCGGCAGCCCGCGGCGTCCTTCCAGCGAGTCCAGCAGCGCGGTCTCCTCGCCGCAGATGTAGGCGCCGGCCCCGGCGTGCACGATGACGTCCAGGTCGAACCCGGACCCGAGGATGTTCCGGCCGAGGTAGCCGGCCGCGTACGCCTCCTGCACGGCGTGCCGCAGTCGGCGGATGACGTGCAGCACCTCGCCCCGGACGTAGATGAACGCGTGGCTGGCCCCGATCGCGTACGAGGCGATGGCCGCGCCCTCGATGAGCGTATGCGGGGTGGCCATCATCAGCGGGACGTCCTTGCAGGCGCCCGGCTCGGATTCGTCCGCGTTGACCACCAGGTAGTGTGGCTTGTCGTCGCCCTTGGGGAGGAAGCCCCACTTCACGCCGGTCGGGAAGCCGGCCCCGCCGCGGCCGCGCAGCCCGGAGCCCTTCACGGTCGCGATGACCTCGTCGCGCGACATGCCGAGCGCCTTCGGCAGCGCCTGCCAGCCGCCCGCCCGCCGGTACCCGTCGAGGGTGAAGATGTCGGGCTGGTCCCAGTGCGCGGTCAGCACCGGGGTCAGGGTGTCGGTCACCGCGGCTCCTTCGCTTGGCCGCCGGCTTGGCCGCCCGCCCGCCCCGGCTGCGGCGCGGTCCAGCCGTGCTCTTTGGCGATCTTGAGGCCGACCAGGTCGGCCGGCCCCGCGGCGGGGCCGTCGGTGGCCTGATCATCGTTGAAGCCGGCCAGGATGCGGGCCGCCTCGCGCCAGGTCACCAGCCGCCCCGGACCCCGGGTCGGGGTCACCTTGTTCCCGGCGCGCAGGTCGTCGGCGAGGCGGCGGGCCGACTGCGGCGTCATGTTGTCGAAGAACTCCCAGTTCACCATCATCACGGGCGCGTACTCGCAGGCGGCGTTGCACTCGAGGTGCTCCAGGCTGACCCGGCCGTCGGGCGTGGCCTCGTCGTCGCCCACGCCGAGGTGCTCGCGGAGCTCGGCGAGGATCTGGTTGCCGCCCATGACCGCGCACACCGTGTTCGTGCACACGCCGACGTGGTACTGCCCGACCGGGCGGCGCTTGTACATCGTGTAGAAGCTGACCACCCCGGTGACGTCGGCCTCGGTCAGCCCGAGCCTGGCCGCGCAGTACCCGATGCCGTCCGCGGAGACGTAGCCCTCCTCCGCCTGGACGAGATGCAGCAGCGGCAGCAGCGCCGACCTCGGGCCCGGATACTGGCCGATGATCTGGTCCGCGTCCGCGTCGAGACGGGCCCGCACCTGGTCGCTGAACGGCATTACCGGTCCACGCCTCCCATCACGGGATCGATGCTCGCGATCGCGGGGATGAGGTCCGCCAGGAAGCCGCCCTCGCACATCGCGGCGACCGACTGCAGGTGGGTGAACGACGGGTCGCGCAGGTGCACCCGGTACGGCCGGGTCCCGCCGTCGCTCACCACGTGGGCGGCCAGCTCGCCGCGGGGGGACTCGATCGCCGCGTACGCCTGCCCGGCCGGCACCCGGAACCCCTCGGTGATCAGCTTGAAGTGGTGGATGAGCGCCTCCATGGACTGGCCCATGATGTGCGCGATGTGCTGCGGTGACGGGCCGAGGCCGTCGGGTCCGAGGGACAGCTGGGCCGGCCAGCCGATCTTGGCGTCCTGGATCATCACCGGATCGGAGTCGGACGATCCGCGGGCCGCCAGCCGGTCGGAGCACTGCTGCATGATCTTCAGCGACTCCTCGATCTCGTCCATCCGGATCAGGTACCGGCCGTACGCGTCGCACGTGTCCCTGACCGGCACGTCGAAGTCGTAGGTCTCGTAGCCGCAGTACGGCTGGGACTTGCGCAGGTCCCAGGGCAGCCCCGTCGCCCTCAGCATGGGACCGGTCACGCCGAGGGCCATGCACCCCTGCAGGTCCAGGTAGGCGATGCCCTTGTTCCGGCCGATGAAGATCGGGTTCGCGTCGATCAGGGTGTGCATCTGGTCCAGCAGCCGCCGTCCGGACTCGTCGAACACCCGGATGGCCTCCAGCGCGCCGGGCGGCAGGTCCTGCGCCACCCCGCCGGGCCTGATGAAGGCGTGGTTCATCCGCAGCCCGGTGATCAGCTCCAGCACGTCCAGGCTGCGTTCCCGCAGCCGCGCGCCCTGCGTGTAGATCGTGGTCGCGCCCAGCTCCAGGCCCATCGGGGCGATCCCGCCCAGGTGCGAGGAGATCCGGTTGAGCTCCATCAGCAGGACCCTGATGATCTGCGCGCGCTCGGGGACCCGGTCCTCGATGCCGAGCAGGCGCTCCACCGCCAGGCAGTAGGCGGTCTCGTTGAAGATCGGCATCAGGTAGTCCGCCCTGGTGCAGAACGTGACGCCCTGCGTCCAGGTCCGGTACTCCATGTTCTTCTCGATGCCGGTGTGCAGGTACCCGATGGCCGGCCGGACCTCGGCCACCGTCTCGCCTTCCAGCGTCAGGACCAGCCGGAGCACGCCGTGGGTGGACGGGTGCTGCGGGCCCATGTTGACCACGATCCGCTCGCCGCTCTCGAAGTCCCCCGCCTCGTTCGCGGCCGCGATTATCTCGTCCCAGTCCTCTCCGGAGACCGTGTAGACGCGGCCCTCGGACGCCTCGGCGTCGCTGGCTCCCGCCGGCGCGTGCGGCATCTCGCTCACTGGTAGTGCCTCCGCTCGTCCGGGGCGGGGATCTTCGCGCCGCGGTACTCGACCGGGATGCCGCCGAGCGGGTAGTCCTTGCGCTGCGGGTGGCCCTTCCAGTCGTCCGGCATCTCGATCCTGGTCAGCGCCGGATGCCCGTCGAAGATGATGCCGAAGAAATCCCACGTTTCCCGCTCGTGCCAGTTGCACGTCGGGTACACCCCGACCAGCGACGGGACGTGCGGGTCGGCATCCGGCGCGGTGACCTCCAGCCGCACCCGGCGGTTGTGCGTGATCGACAGCATGTGGTAGACGGCGTGCAGTTCCCGCCCGGTGTCCTCCGGGTAGTGCACGCCGGAGACCCCGCTGCACAGCTCGAAACGGAGCGCGGGGTCGTCGCGCAGCTTCACGGCCACCTCGGGCAGCCGCTCCCGGCGGACGTGGAAGGTGATCTCGCCCCGGTCCACCACCACGCGCTCGATGGCATCGGGAACGCCGAGCGCGTCGGCGACCTCGTCGAAGTAGGACCCGTATGGGCGCGGGCTGTCCAGCGGGAGCGCCTTGTGCACCCGCAGCAGGCCGTAACCGGAGGTGTCCGGGGTGTCCTGGATGCCGAACAGGCCGCGGCGCACGACCGGCGCGTTCAGCCGCTCCTCGCCGAGCCGGGCGGGCAGGTTGCCGGCCGTCTCGTCCGGGCCCGCCTCCGGGGGCTGCTCCGGTCCGCTCACGGCTCAGCCTCGGCGGGGACGTGCAGTGGCCGCAGGCCGAGCCGGGCGTTCTCCAGTTCGGTGATCTCGCGGTCCCGGTCCTTGCCCAGCTTCATGTTCATGATCTTGTCGTGCAGCTTGAGGATCGCGTCGAGCAGCATCTCCGGGCGCGGCGGGCAGCCGGGCAGGTAGATGTCGACCGGGATGACGTGATCCACGCCCTGCACGATCGCGTAGTTGTTGAACATGCCGCCGCTGGAGGCGCAGACGCCCATCGAGATGACCCACTTGGGGTCGGGCATCTGGTCGTAGATCTGCCTCGTCACCGGGGCCATCTTCTGGCTGAGCCGCCCGGCCACGATCATCAGGTCGGCCTGGCGCGGCGTCGCCCCGGTCTTCTCCATGCCGAACCGGGCCAGGTCGTGCTTGGGCCCGCCGGCCTGGAACAGCTCGATGGCGCAGCAGGCCAGGCCGAACGTGGCCGGCCACACCGACCGGGCCCGGGCCCAGCCGGCCACCTTCTCCACCGACGTCAGCAGCACGCCGCTCGGCAGCTTTTCTTCGATACCCATGGCTAATCCCACTCCAGGCCGCCGCGCCGCCAGACGTACGCGTAGGCGACCAGCACGGTGATCACGAAGGTCACCATCTCGACCAGGCCGAAGGAGCCGAGCTTGTTAAAGGTGACCGCCCAGGGATACAGGAAAATGATCTCGATGTCGAACACGATGAACAACATCGCGGTCAGGTAGTACTTGACCGGGATCCTGCCCCCGCCCGGCGGGTGCGGCGTCGGCTCGATGCCGCACTCATAGCTTTCCAGCTTGGCCCGGTTCCATCGTTTCGGCCCGGCGATAGCGCCGAAGGTGACGGAGAAGACGGCGAAGCCCAGGGCCAGTAGGGCCAGCACGAAGATCGGAACGTACAGCCTCATCGATGTTTCCTCCCTTCGTGGGCCGGATGCCAACCCCTTATCCTAGGGACCACCCGCATGACCCCTCACTTAGGGTTAGGGGCGAGCTTGGACAGGCCGTTGACCAGCCTGTCTGCCGCATCCCCGCGCGGATCGGTCAGGTTGGCGAGCAGCTTGAGCACCAAGGCCATGACGGCCGGCCGGGACATGCTGTGCCTGGTCGCGAACCGCATCAGGCCCGGCCGGCCGATCGCCTTCACGAACACCCGGCCCACGGCGTAGTAGGCGCCGTAGGCCTCGCTGAGCGCGCGGGGATACCCGGCCAGGACCCGCTCGGTCTCCGCCCGCCGCGCCCGGGCCAGCGCCTGCGCGACCGTTCGGGCCAGCAGCTCGCCCGACTCCATCGCGTAGGCGATCCCCTCGCCGTTGAACGGGTTCACCATGCCGCCGGCGTCGCCGACCAGCAGCAGCCCCTGGTAGTAGTGCGGGGTCCGGTTGAAGCCCATCGGCAGCGCCGCGCCCCGGATCGGCTCGGTCCGGTTCTCCTCGGTGAAGCCCCACTCGGCCGGCATCCCCTGCAGCCACGTGCGCAGCAGGGCGTGGTAGTCGGTATGGCCGAACGCGGCGCTCGTGTTCAGCAGCCCCAGGCCGACGTTGGACGTTCCGTCGCCCATGCCGAAGATCCAGCCGTACCCGGGCAGCAGCCGGTCGCCGTCCCACAGGTCGAGCCAGGACTCCAGGTAGTCGTCGTCGTGCCGCGGGGTCTGGTAGTAGGTCCGGACCGCGACGCCGAGCGGGCGGTCGTCGCGCTTGCGCAGCCCCATCGCCACCGACAGCCGCGAGGAGTTGCCGTCCGCCGCGACGATGACGCGGGAGGTATAGGTACGCTCGTCGCCCGCGTCCGCGGCCCGGGCCGTCACGCCGGTGATCCGGCCGGTGCGGTCATCCCGGACGGGACCGGTCACGGTGACGCCCTCCAGCAGCCGGGCGCCGGCCTGCTGGGCCCGGCGGGCCAGCATCTGGTCCAGGTCGGTCCGGGGCCGGACCAGGCCGTAACCCGGATAGCTGGACAGCTCGGGCCAGGGCAGTTCCAGCCGCTGGCCCGCGCCGATGACCCGCAGGCCCTTGTTGCGGACCCAGCCGTCCTGCTCGCTGACGTTGATCCCCATGGCCACGAGCGCCTTGACCCCGCGCGGGGTCAGGCCGTCCCCGCACACCTTTTCCCGCGGGAACCTGGACTTCTCCAGCAGCAGGACGTCCAGCCCGGCCTGCGCCAGGTAGTAGGCGGTCGTCGAGCCGGCCGGCCCGGCACCGACCACGATGACATCCGCGTCACCGACGGGCCGGCGCGAGAGGCCGTGCCCGTTGGTCGCAGGGGTTTCGGGGGCAGCGTGCTCGGTCACTGGTCAGATCCTGAATGTCTTGTGAACCGCTTCACAAATTCTTCGCCTTCAGTTTAGACCCCCATGGTCGTGGCCCTACGCGGGGCCAGGGATGCCCGCTCAGGTGCGGCGGCCGACATGCACGGCCACCGCGCCCAGGCTCAGGTCGCGCCACCGCACCGCCGACCAGCCGGCCGTCTCGATGAGGCCTGCCAGCTCGGGCTGGGAGGGCCAGCCGGTGATCGACTCGACCAGGTATTCGTAGGCTTCCGGGCTGCGGGCCGCCAGCCGGGCGATCGCGGGCAGGACTTTTATCAGGTAGCGCCGGTACAGCATATCGACCGGGGCGATGGTGATCGTGCTGAACTCGCATACGACCAGGCGCCCTCCGGGCCTGGTGACCCGGCGCATCTCGGCCAGCGCCTGTCCCGGGTCGGCCACGTTCCGGAGCCCGAACGAGATCGTCACCGCGTCGAACGCCTCGTCGCGGAACGGCAGCCGCAGCGCGTCGCCGGCCGCGAAGCTCAGTCGCCCAGGGGGGGCGACCCCCCTGGAACCCCCCGCGAGCCGCGCTCGGCCCGCCCGGAGCATGCCCAGCGAGAAGTCACAGGCCACGCAGTCCGCACCCGCGGTCGTAAAGGCCAGCGAGGAGGTCCCGGTCCCCGCGGCCAGGTCGAGCACCCGCTGGCCCGGCCCGGCGCCCGTGACCCGGGCCACGGCCCGCCGCCACAGCCGGACCTGCCCTGCGGACAGGATGTCGTTGAGCAGGTCATAGCGGCCCGCGATGGCGTCGAACATCGCCGCGACATCCCCAGGTCGCTTGTCCAGATCGGCGCGGGTCATGCCCTCAGCCTAAGCGGGGCGCGGCACCTTAGGTGGAGGCGGGCGTCAGCTCGGATCAGGGCTGCCCGGTCGGACGTACCCATGTGCCCGGGTACGGGAAACATCCGCCGGAGCACCAGCGGGAGGTCCCGCCGACCCGCCCGAGCCTGAAATCACGCGCAAATACCTCACCAGCCCCGTATTTCGCACACAAGTACCGCCCCAGCGTGATTAACGCGGAAGATATGGCTTATACGGAGGATTGTGGCAACGTTAGCTGCCCCCGGACTCAACGGGAAAGCCGGATCCTCCGCGCTGTTGGGAGACGGGCGCACTATTGGGGGCCGCGGGACGACGGCACCCGCGGGCGGCGCGGCGGCGGGGCAGAGCGGCGGGGCAGGCGGCACCCGCGGGCACGATCTGCTCACAAGAGCGCCGGGCGCTGCCATTCCTGGCCGAGCAGGTGCTCAGCCAGGAAGGCGAAGACCGTCTCGTACCAGATCCGCGCGTGGCCCGGGGTGAGGATCCAGTGGTTCTCGTCCGGGAAGTACAGGAACTTGGCCTCGGCCCCGTACCGGGACAGGTCCCACCACAGCCGCAGCGCTTCCGACACCGGCACCCGGTAGTCCTTGTTGCCGTGGATGACCAGCATCGGCGTCCGGATCTGCTCGATGTGCCGGTTCGGGGAATTCGCCTCGTACATCCCGGGCTGGGTGAGCGGATCCCCGAACTGCGGCCGCCAGAACATCGGATGGTCCGTGGTGCCGAACATCTGGTCCAGCGCCCACAGCCCGGCGTGGCTCACGATCGCCTTGAAGCGGTCCGTGTGGCCGGCCATCCAGTTCGCCATGTAGCCGCCGTAGGAGCCGCCCATCATGCCGGCCCGGTCGGCGTCGATGTCCGGGCGGGCCAGCACCGGCTCGGTCACCGCCATGATGTCGGCGAACGGCCGGGCGCCCCAGTCGTGGTAGCCGCGGGCGATGAACTCCTGCCCGTAGCCGGTGGACAGCGCCGGGTCCGGCAGTAGCACGGCGTAGCCACGGGCCGCCATCAGCCATGGATTCCACCGCCAGGACCAGGCGTTCCAGCTGCTCATCGGGCCGCCGTGCACCCACAGCAGCAACGGCGCCGGGTGGGCGGCCGACGCGCTCTCCGGCAGCACGAGCCAGGCCCGGACCGGCTGGCCGTCATCGGCGGCCGCCTCGACCTCCGCCAG
>Ga0310037_10000420_pt1 | contig 27872 bp, 21 predicted proteins | sample Sb_taG_11_FD_200239 | JGI IMG/M metagenome (GOLD analysis project Ga0310037, IMG submission 200239) | Peat soil microbial communities from Weissenstadt, Germany - Sb_50d_3_AS metaG (v2) (version 2) | ecosystem: Environmental > Terrestrial > Soil > Wetlands > Peat | place: Germany: Weissenstadt... | reverse complement strand
CGGATCCGACTACCCCCTCATCACCCCCGACCGCTGGCTCACCGACTTCGAGCAACTCCCCATCAAAGACGAAGTCCGGCCCCTCATCCTCAAAGACAACGCCGCCCGACTACTACGACTGCGCTGATCACCGCCCGGCGACCGCGCGCACTGGCATTCGGCCGTTGCGGACAAGTCGCCCGATCGTCGACAGCGCTTGGCCGACGACCTGGTCCATGTTCAGGTACTGGTAGCGCGCGAGACGGCCCACGAACGTGACATCCGCGAGTCGGGCGGCATGCGCCTCGTAGCGCTTGTACAGGGCGCGGGAGTAATCGCTGGGCACCGGGTAATACGGATCGCCCTCGGTGACCGGGTATTCGACGGCCACCGTCGAGGAATCGTGTACCTGCCCGGTGAGATGTCGGTACTCGGTGATCCGCGTCCACGGCACTTCCTCGCTCGGGAAATTGATCGTCGCTGTGGGCTGCACCAGGCTCCCGCCCGGCGTCGGCTCGTTGCGGAGGTCGAAGGCGAGGCTGCGGTACGGCAGCGGGCCGTACTCATAGTCGAAGAAGGCGTCGATCAGGCCCGTGTAGACAAGGTGCCCATACCTGATCCGCCCCCGCACGGCGTCGAAGGTCACCCCGGTCCTGACCTCGATTGCCGGGTGGTCGAGCATCCGCTCGAACAGCGCCGTGTAGCCGTCCGCCGGCATCTGCTGGTGTCGGTCGCTGAAGTACCGGTCGTCGGCGTTGGCGCGGATTGCCACCCGTCCGCACACCGAGGCGTGCAGGTCTGAGGGATCGCACCGCCATTGCTTACGGGTGTAGCCGCGAAAGAAGGCCTCGTACAGCTCGCGTCCGATCCTGGAGACGACTGCCTCTTCGCTGTTCCGAGGGTGGGCGACCGGCTCGGCCTTCTCGGCGTACAAGGCCTCGACCGCCTCGTCGGTGTCAAGGTCGAGGCCGAAGAACGCGTTGACCGTCGTCCGGTTGATCGGCATCGGCACGAGCCGGTCGTCGAGGTTTGCGAACACCCGGTGCTCGTACTGCCGCCATTCCGTGAACTGCGACAGGTAGTCGACGACCCGCGCGGACTGGGTGTGGAAGATGTGAGGGCCGTACGCGTGAATCAGAACGCCGTGCTCGTCGACGTAGTCGTAGGCGGTGCCGGCGATGTGATCGCGCTGATCGATCACGAGCACGCGCTGCCCGCACTGCGACGCCAGACGCTCTGCCATCACTGCGCCGGCAAAGCCCGCTCCCACCACCAGAGTGTCGAATTGATCAATCACCGACGAAGCGTCCACGTCCTGCCCCACGCCGGCGCCCGTACCGTCGCCCTTCAGCTGAGCGCCCCACAGTGCTGCGCTCGTCCTCGAGCGCGCCAGCACTTTAACACGTCGGGACGCCGCGGAAAAGCGCCGCTCAGGCTCGCGCATGCCCCAAGGACATGGCAGCGTGGAGCTCGCTCAGCGCACGCTGGGGCTGGGCGCAGCCGCTGACGGCCAACGCCCGCATATCAATCAGGAACCGCTCGACGCGGACTGGATCGTGCAATTGGGGATCGAATACGGCCCGCCATCGCTCACCGGACTCGATCCGGTTGACCATCAACCGGAAGGCCCACGGCCGGACCGAATCACGCGGCAGAGGCTCGACTTTCAGACCGCCGAACGTCACGGAGTCGGGTTCCTCGTCGACCTGGATCCTGGTCCCGAGAACCGGCCGGCGCCCGCCACGCGCGAGCAGCTCTTCGATCAGCAGATCGAACGGAATCGACCCGTGGCGACTGAGCTCGACGACCTCGCCGCGCACCGCGTCAATCCAGCGCTCCAGGCTCACCTCGTCGCTGAAGCGCAGGCGGAGCACAGCTTGATTGATCAGCGGTCCGAACATGCCACGGAGCTCGGCGCGCCGGCGCAACGTCAAGTAAGTGTCCATCGCCAGGTCCTGCGTCCCCGTCTCGAGTCCGATGAGCGCCGAGAAAAGGGCCACCCGGGTCATGAAGTACGTCGCGCCGAGCTTGCGAGAGAGGCTGTCGAGCATCGCTGTGAGGGCGCCCGTGCTGACGAGGTCGACCTCGCCGTCCGCGTCGCTCGTGTCCGGCGCAGGGACCCGCCGCGCGAACGGCAGCACGATCGGGCTCGGACGGGGATCGAGTTGGTGCTGCCACCAGTCCAGCTCGGCCCGGAACGCGGGGGACTCGCGATCGATCCAGCGGCGCTCCCAGCGCGCGTAGTCACCCATCTGTAGCGGCAGCTCGTCCGGCAGCGGCGACTCATGCCCGCGACTCAACGCCGGATAGCTCGCCGCCAGCTCGGTCACGAAGATCCGCCACGACAGAGCATCGGAGACGATGTGGTGGATCGTGCGCAGAAGCCAATGCTCGTCGTGGCGCAGACGCAGCAGCCGCAGGCGCAGTAGCGGCGGAGACTGCAGTTCGAACGGCTTCCTCGCATCCGCCGCGAGCAGCTCGCTCGCCGTGCGCTCCGGCTCGGGCTCGGCGCTCAGGTCAACGAGGGGAAGGTCGATCTCGCCCGGTGGATGAACCACCGCGACCGGCTCTTCGTCGCGGATCTCGAAACCAGTTCTCAGGACCTCGTGGCGCCGCACGATCTGCTCCACGCTGCGGCGCAACGCCGCGACGTCCAGCGGTCCCCGAATTCGGAAGGCGGCAGCGCCATTGAAGCCCGCTCCCTTCTTCGGCGCCTGGCGCCACATCGACTCCTGCGCGAACGACAGCGGGGCGAAGTCCGCCCGCGGCTCGCGGCGCGGCGGGGGTGGCTCCGCCCCGTCCGGATCGTCGCGCTGCGCCCAGCGTTCCTCGACCAGCGTCGCCATTCGGGCGATCGTGAGCCTGTCGTCGAACGCGCCGAGATCGAACCGGACCCCGAACCGCTCGTAGACGTCGGAGGCGATCACCGCAGCGGTAAGTGAGTCGCCGCCAAGCTCCAGGAACGACTCTTCGGCGTCGACCCGATCGCGCTCGAACGCCTCGGCCCAGATGCCGGCCAGCAATTCGACCGTCTCGGTGTTCTGTGCCGGCCCCACTTCGTGATCTCGCACGGTCCGGCCGAGCTCTGCCAGCTGGGCTCGATCGACCTTGCCGTTCGGGGTCAGCGGCAGCTCCGCGACGAGCACGAACTCGGTGGGAACGGCATGAGATGGCAGGCGGGCGAGCAGGGCCTGGCGCAGGCCCCACGCTGAAAGCTCGCTTCCAGGGAGGCCGCTCACGTACGCGACCAGGCTCGGGTTGCGATCTTCGCTCAGCTTCATCTGCACCGCAGCCGCCGCCACTCCGGGCTGCTGAGCCACGGCCGCTTCGACGTCCTCGAGCTGGACGCCGTGCCCGCGAATCTTGACCTGGCTGTCGATCCGGCCCACGATCGTCAATGCGCCGCCCTCGTCCCGCCGCCCCAGATCCCCGGTGCGGTAACAGCGCCTTCCATCGATCGTCTGGAAGCGCTCGGCGGTCAGCTGCTCGTCGGCCCAGTAGCCGGACGAGAGGTGATCGCCGAACACGACGAGCTCACCCACCTCGCCTGCGGGCACCGGCTGTCCAGCGTCGCCGAGGAGCTGCACCTCGATCCCCTCCGTCGCCCCGCCGACGGACAGGCGTTCGCAGCTCAGCGCGTCATCGGGGGAGATCGTGTTCTGAGCCATGGTTCCGGCCTCGGAACAGCCGAACACGCTGGCAAGCGTGCTCGAGCCGCCGAACCGCCGCTTGAAGATCTCGAAGTCGCTACGCAGTGCGGGCTCAGACCCCAGCCGGACGAGTCGCACGCCGGCGATCGTTCGGTCGCTCGGGAGCGTCCGGTCGAAGCTCCGCAGGATCGACGGAAGCGCGTCGAACAGCGTGATCCGCTCACGCTCGAGCCAGTCCGCGAGACCGACCAGGCCCCGCTCGGCCAGAGGGAAAGGACACAACGTCGCGCCGTTCATCAGCGCGCACCACGCGGTGACGATCCCCTGCATGCCACTCATCGAGGCGAGCCACGCGACGCGCTCGCTCGGGGTCACACCGAGCCCGTTGGTGTAACGAAGGATGTTGTGCAGCATGTTGCGGTGGGTCTGCATCACGATCTTCGGCCGGCCGGTCGAGCCCGAGGTGCAGATCAGGAAGGCGAGCGCGTCGGGTCCGACTTGTGACTGGGGGCTCGGGCCTTCGCTGGGTCCAGTGACGATCTGCTCCGTGGAGAAGCCGGCCTCTCGAGCCTGCTCGAGGAACTGCTCCTCGGTCGCCAGTACCGCTGGCTTGACCGCGTCGCGGATCTCGGCCAGACGGGCGGGAGGGTCGCTGGGATTGAGCGTGATGACGGCCCCGCCACCGCGCAGAACTGCCAGCGCCGCGGCCACCTGCGCGCCGCCGTGGTGCATCAGCAGCGCGGCACGCCCATCTAGATCAGGCCACCCGCGTTCCCGGTAGGCAACGAGGAAGCCGTTGGCGAACGCGTCGAGCGCTCGGTACGTGAGCTCGCCCTCGCTGCTCCCAATCGCCACGTGATCGCGGCGAGCCTCGAGTACGCGCGCGAACCGAGCCGGAATCGACGAGTCCGTATCTTCAAGTCGCCAACGTGCTCCAGCCCCGCTCAACACGCCCAGTGCCCCGGCGGTCGCATCCGGCCGGATGTTAGCTTTCGGGCGGGCCCGTCGTGTGCTCTTTGGCTCAGCCTGGGGATCATGCTGGGCTCAAACCGGGGATTAGGTAGGTGCGGACGCCCGCGCCGTTCATAGTCGGCGCATCGCGCTCCGGGACGACGATGCTGCGGCTGATGCTGGACTCGCATCCCGAGCTGGCGATTACGCCCGAGACCCACTTCATCCCAGGACTCGCGGAGCTCTGCGCATCGGCCGCGGACCCAGCCGCGGTCGCACTCGAGGCGATCGTCGATACCGATCGCTGGCCGTCCTTCGAGCTCGACCCCGATGCGCTGCGACGGCAGGCCGCGACCGCCCGATGCCGCTCGCTCGCCGATGTTCTGCGGCTGTTCTACTCGAGCTACGCGGCGAGCCGCCAGAAACCGCGTTGGGGGGACAAGACACCTTTCTACGTGCTCGCGATGCCCCGGATCGCGAGGCTCCTCGAAGAGGCACATTTCGTCCACATCATCAGAGACGGACGCGATGTGGCGTTGTCCGTGATTCCACTCTGGTGGGGACCGAAGTCTGTGCCCGAGGCCGCCGCCTGGTGGGCCGCGCGCGTTCGCCGTGGCCGCCGCGCCGGCGCGGATCTCCGCTACCTCGAGGTCCGCTACGAACAACTCGTCGAGCGACCGGAGACCGAGCTCGGTCGTATCTGCTCCTTCATCGGACTCGATTTCGATCCGGAGATGCTGAGCTTCAACACCCGGGTGCAGGAGCAGCCGTCGGTCGTGGCACCACACCTGGTGGATCTGACGCTCGCTGCCGCGCTCGCGGCGGAGCCCGAAGCTCCGGAGCCCGCGCAGGCGCTGATAACGCCCCAGGAGATGCATGCCCGGCTGGCCGCCCGGCTGAGCGGCCCGCCCGACGCCGCCAGCGTCGAACGGTGGCGGACCGAGATGACCGCCGCGGAGATCCGGCAGTTCGATGAGATCGCCGGGGATCTCCTGGTGGAACTCGGTTACCCGCGTACGTGAAGCCGGCGCTTACGTGTCAAACCGATACCAGGGCGCGGGCGGCGGCGATTCGCCGCCGGTTGCGTTGACGAGGCAATCGAGCGCCCAGTCCACCAACGTGGTGGGGACCTCCTGCGGGTCTGTCGCCCACGGCACTCCGACCACTGTCCGGCCTCGTAGGTGGATGTCGGCATAGCTGGCCACAGGAACCACGCGCGCGGTGATCGGTGCCGCGAGCACGACCGTACCGAGGACCTCCACGTTGCGGATCGCACGCTCGACATTCGATTTTGAGCCAGTCGCCTCGATCGCCGCCTGCGGACGCTCCGATCCGAGGCGCGCCGGAAGCAGGCGATCGACAAGCCGGGCCAGGAGACCGCCCCCAATCAGCTCCACTGTGCCGTCCGGCACTCCATCCACCGCGGCGACTGCGCGCACGGCCGTCGCCACGAACTCCTCGGCGGCACGCCGCGCGGCGTCGGGGGCTTGCGGATAGCCGCGTGCCCACAGGCCCCCCTGATCCGGCGAAGAGTCGACGAACACCGCCGCCGGGCTGTGCGCCTGGCACATCACACGCATGGATCCGTCCGCTAAGCGCTCGACAGTCGCGGTGCTCATTGCCAGCCGACGTCTCGCAGGACTTCGGCGATACGGACGGTTCGATCTTCAGCAGCCGACACATATGCCGCGGTGACTATTGCCTGAACGGCAAGTGCGTCGCGAGCGGCGACGTCCGGTTGCTTGCCGTTGTTGACCGCCCGTGCGAACTCAGAGATGAAGTCAACCCGTGATTGGTTCTTGGGCAGCGGGTCAAGATCAGCCTCCGCCGAGCTCTCGCGGTCTTGATGAGAGAGGATCCCGTCAGGCAGCAGGGCGATCCTGAGCGACGGATTCCAAAGCTCGACCCGTTCGCCCGGCCCGTCGAACGCGGAGGCCGCGCCGACGAACGTCGCGAGCGCGCCACCGAAGTCCACGATCAGGGTTGCCACATCCTCGATCCCCGGGTAATCGAGCGTCGGCGCGGTTCGCGCCACGACCGTCTCCGCCTCTCGCCCGATCAGCGCCCGCACGGCGTCGAGATGATGCAGCACGTTCATGATGAGCACGCCGCCGCCAGCCCGGTCCTTCGATTGCCGCCAGATGGACGGCGCCCGCTTGCTGTATCCACCGGTGAAATAGTGCGTCGGCTTGCGGCTCAGGTACGTGCTCGCGGCTCCGTGCGGCCTCCCGTCAGGGTTGGATTCGACGGCCCGGGCGGCACGTATGAATCGCCGATCGCTCCTCAGGAAAAAGAAGACCGCGACCGTGCGGTCGCTCGCCTCTGCCATCCGCGTGATGCGCACCGCCGAGTCGAGGTCCGCCGCCAGCGGCTTCTCGAGCAGGACATGCTTGCCGGCTGCCAGCGACGCACGGACGATTTCCTCGTGAGTGTCGTGCGGCGTGGCGATGAGCACCGCGTCGACGTCAGGGTTCGTGACTGCATCGACGAGCGAGTCGACGGCGGTGGCGCGGTGCTTCTTGGCCAGCTGACCGGCCAGGTCCGGGATCGGATCGAAGATCGTCGTCAACTGCGCGCCTTCCGCCTCTTGCAATGCGAGGGCGTTCTGAGCTCCGATGTCTCCGCACCCGATCAGCGCGAAGCGCAGCGGGGGCTCATCCGCGGCCGGTGACGGATCGAAGTACGGCTCCAAACGCTCGCCCGACCAGTCAAACGCAGCTGCGACAAATGACGGCTGGCCCGCCGCGACCTCGTAAACGTTGCCGGCGTCGGTGGGGCCGCGCCGCTCGACGAGATCGGAGAACGAAACGCCGCCTGCGAGCAGACGAAAGAACGTCTCGGTCAGCTCCTCTTCAGGTCCGGGGGCGAATCCCTTCAAGGTGCCGATGTGAGCTCCGACGACGCGAACCCCTCGCTCCTGAATCGCGCGGACAGGGAGCGGGGCGGACTCGGCGCGCGGCGAACCGAGCAGCACGACCCGCCCTCCGGCTCCGGCCAGCGCGACCGCGGTCTCGAGACCGTCAGCTGTGCCGGTGGCGTCGATCGTCAGCGGGTAGCGCGCGAGCTCGTCGTCGAGCGGTGTGTCACTCACCGCCAGGAAGCGCGAGCTCATGTCCTTCTCCACGGACCATTGCTTGGCATCCGACGCCGCCACGACCAGGCACTCCGGCGTACCCATCGCCACCGCCAGACGGCGCGCAACCGCTCCGACTATGCCGGCACCCACGACAGCCAACGGCTCCGCCGGTGTGTATCCGCCGCGCCGCAGGCCATAGAGCGCGACGAGCCCCAGGTGCCACAGCGCGCCGTCTACGAGATCAACGCCCGGAGGGATCGCGTGAACGTCTGCGCGAGGCGCCACCACACCGCTCTGATGCGGCACCTGTCGCACGGCGACTGAGTCGCCGGCCTCGAACGGCGGACTGCTCATGATCACGGTCCCGGCGGCCATGAAGCCCGGCAGGTGCGGATATTTGACCGCCGCATTCGGTAGCGACCGAAAGCGAGCGAGCTCGGTACCGGTGCTCGTCACGGTGAGCGCGACATCGACAACGACGTCGTCCGGACCCGGCCTGCGCAGCGCAACGTCATCGATTACCTTCACGACCCCGGGGGTCGGCCACTCAATCGCCCGCACGCGCCCCACGCCACGAGCCTCCATCAATCCTCGCACGTACTCGCCGCTTGCCTCAGCACATCCGCAAGTTCAGCCGCACGGTCGCGACGAGAGAAACGCCGCAGCACCTCCTCGCGCACAGACGGTCTGGCTCGGAGCCGTCCGTCCAGCCAGGCGCCCTGGAACTCGGCGATTGCCGCGGCCGTCGCCGCTGGGTCGCGCACATCGACGCACACGCCGGCGCCAAGCTGCCGTGCCAGGGATGCACCGAGGTTGTCAGGGGCCGTCGCACACAGGATCGGTAGTCCCGTGGCGAGGTACTCGTAGATCTTGCCGGTCACTGCCTTTCGCTCCGGCTCCTCATAGAACAACAACGCGGATGCGGATGACATCTCGGCGATCGCCTCCGAGTGGTCAACGTAGCCGGTGGCGGTGATCGGCAGATCGTTTGGCAGATGGACGGCGGGGGTCGCCCATCCGACGAACCGGACCTCGAGCTTGCCCGCGTCGAGCCTGCCGCTGTCCAGGCCGAGGCGGAGCGCCTGGAACAGGCTCGCCCCGTTGCGCGCATGATGAAGCGTGCCCACGTGCGAGAGGCGTAGGCGCGATCGGTCGGCCGGCCGCGAGCGGTTGATCTCACCGGCGAAGTCCGCCGGGTCGACGCCGTTGCCGATCGTTACGCGGCGCTCCCCATTCACCGGGAGGCCCCGCAGGTCAATGCTGTCGTCGGCCACGGTCACGAACTTCGCCTCGCTCGTGATCGTCTCTTCAAGCGAATTGCGCGCCGCGACGAACTCCGGGACCGACGAGCCGTAGGAAGCGAACAGCGGATCGCGCGTCCACGCGTCACGGAAGTCGGCGACCCAGTGGATGCCGGTGATCCTATGGAGGACCAGCGCGGCCAGATGAGCCGTCGCCGGCGGCTGGGTGCTGTAGATGACGTCGGGGCTCTCCGCGGCGATCGCTCGTAACCCTTCCGAGACGGCCGGCACGAGCCATCCGGCGCGGAGGTCCGGCCACAGGATGTTCGCTTCCGGGGCGGGCGGCAGTCCGGCCAGGGACAGCATGGCGGCAACGCCCTCCTCGGCAGCCGGAGATCGGAGGACACCGGTGCGAACCACGTTGGTGGACGCGGGAATTTCGGCCAACAGCGTCTCGTCGCGGATCGGAAACGCATCTCCGGCCGCGATGACCGTGGCGTCGATGCCCCCATCGTGGAGATACCTCACGTGCTTCAGCGTGCGTTGAACGCCACCGCCACCTGACGGCGGGAAATGGAAGGCGAGCACCAACACCCTCACCTCGCAGCCCCTTTAGCCGCGTGAGCCGGCGACGGCGGGGTCGTCGCCGGCAGCGCGACGCCTTCGGCCTCGACCAGCACGCGGTGGGACCGGGTCCTGGGCGGCACGGCGGACAGCTCGAAGCGGAAGCCGTGCCGGCCATCACCGAAATCCGCTGCCAGTTTCTCGCGGTCCAGATCTGCCAGCCCGCTGCACGCATCGACGCCATCGACGATTGCTCGCACCCACACGCGCCAGCTCGGCGCCCCGGACCGATACGCCCAGCCCGCGACGATCCCGTCCTCGGCTTGCTCGACCCGGCCCAGCACAGCTCCCTCCGGGTGGAACTCCACGTCTTGCCAGAGTCCACCGTCGTCCTGTGCGTCCGTCACAAAGCTCGCGCTGGGAGCGATCGAGACGCCGCCGGTGGTCTCGACGCGCAAGGTGTGGCTGGGCTCGGTCGCAAGCTCCGCGGGAAGCGCGACTTCGAACCCGTGGCGACCGTCTCCCAGGCCCGACCCGGCCAGCTCCGGCCGATCGTGATCGGCGCGGGCCGTCGCCACCTCCGCGCCGTCGACGATCACGCGAATCTCCGCACGCCAGCCGAGGTCATCGGCCCTGCAGGCCCAGCCCGTGACGACACCGTCGCGGACCCGCTCGAGGCGCCCGGTGACCGGATCCTCGAGCGAGAACCCCACCCCCGCCCACGAGCTCGACGGCTTGGACACCACCACCTCGAAACCCGTCGCGGCCGGGAGACGAGCACCGCCCGCCTCGATCCTCAGGCCGTGGTCGGCGGCGACCGCGACGCGCGCGGGCAGCTTGATCCGAAACCCATGGCGTCCGTCGCCGACCCCGTCTTCGGCGAGCGACGGATGGTCAAGATCCGCGGCGCCGCCGGCTACGTCCAGGCCGTCGACGACCACCCGCACACCGACGCGCCAATCCGGCGTGGCCGGGTTCCATGCCCATCCGGTCACCAGCCCATCTTTGACCTGCTCGACCCGACCCTGCACGAAGTCGTTGCCCACGATCTCCAGGTCCCCGACGAGAGTCCCAGAGGCGCCATCGTCGGCAGCGACGACTGGCGACGTGGCGTCCGCACCGGGAGGGACGCTCCTCGCGAGTTCGTAGGCACGTTCCCAGTTCGGCGGCATTTCGCCGCGGCTGTCCTCGAGGCCGGCGAACACGGTGCCAAGGCGCTGGAGTGTGGCGCTGTAGCAGAGCTCGTCGAGGAAGTACTGGCGGCCGCGCTGGGCCCGTGCCCGCATCCCGTCAGGGTCCGAGAACAGCTCGGCGATTCGCGTCGCCACCGAGACCTCGCCGATGCCGCTGATCAGCCCCTCGCCGACGAGCGGCTCGAGTGGTGGTGTCTCGCGCGCCAGGACGGGCACGCCCATCGCCAGCACCTCGGTCAGCTTGGCCGGCAGCTGGTGCTCGGTGGTGCGGTGGGTGGCATCCTGGAGGAGGCAGACGAGATCGCCGATCACGGTCAGCCGCGGAACCTCGGACACGGGGCGGTACTCGACCACCTGCGTCCGTCCGGCGGCCACCCGCGCGAGCTCGATCCGGTCCGCAGGGTCGCGGATCGTGCCGATCACACACAGCTTGTAGCGGGGATCGCCGAGCTCCTCGAGCGCCTGCGCGAGCTCGAGCAGGCCCTTGAACCGCCTCGGCGTGCCCAGGAACAGCACGACGCGATCCTCGGTCGTATATCCGAACTCGGCTCGGACCGCCTCCCGGTCGTAGCGGCCGGGGTCGAACACTTGCTCGTCGCGCGTCTGGGCGACGATCGTCCCGCCGTAGATGTCCTGGAGCACCGGGCTCGCGACCGTGACCGCGTCGGCGTCGCCGAGCAGCTCCTCGGCGGCGCGAGTCCACACGGGGCCGTAGGGGCGCTCGAGGTTGCGCTCGCCGCGCCGCGACTCGACCTCGTCGACCGTGAGCCCATCGTTGGCGCCGGTCCAGCTCAGCTCCCACTCGTCGAGATCGGCGATCACCGGGACGCCGTGCGATCGCCTGAGCATCATCGCGATCAGGAGCGCCGGAAAGCGCGGCTTGCACGCGATCACGAGATCGGTCTGGAGCCCGTCGATCGCGCGCTCGGCCTGGTCCACGTACTCGGGCAGGTTGGCCCCCGGGAACGCCAGCATCCGGACCTCGCTCTTACGGATCGGCTCCCAGATCCCGTCCCCGAACTGCGGGAACATCGGGCCGAGCAGGACCGAGTCGTACCGCCGCCGCAGCATGTCGGCGAAGAAGTACGGCCGCCCCACGGCGTTGTGGCCCATATCCCAAGACACCACCGTGATGTGCTTGAGCCGCCCCAACGTGGCCGCAGTTTACGAGAACCAAGACCAGGGCGAACCCGTCTAGCGGGCTCAGGTTAGGGCGGCCGGGACGACCGTCTCGACCAAGCCGGTGACCACGTCGTAGACGTGGCCGGACATGGTGATTCGCGGCGAGATCGCGTCTGCGGAGCGCAGGCGCTCGAGATCGCGGGTAACGGTCGCGGCGGGATCGAGTACCGCCTGCTTGCGCAGCGTCGACTCCTCAGCACCGATCCGCTCGGCGTAGCGGCGGCGGAAGCTGTCGTCGGCGAGAGCGCCGGTTCCGCACTGCGTGTGGTGGATCACTGCGACCTCGAACAGCGGGCCGTCGGGCAGCATTGTCTCGGCGAGCTGGCCGATGAAGGCGACGTCGTTGATCACCTCGGGAGTGACCCGCGACCGTCCCGAAGGTCACGGTTACGACGCCGGGGAGCGTCAGAGAAGCAGCGTTCGTCCGTTGATGACGAGCGCCAGCTCGTCTCCGGCGATCGACGCGCCGACCACGACGGCTCCGCGCGCAGAGCCTGTCCGACGCGCCGATCGAGCGGGACATCCTCCGGCGCCGCACCAGGCAGCAACTCGAAGTTGACCGCCCATCGACTCTGAGGCAGGTGGAGGAGCCGGACGAGTCCGTCGCTGGCTGCGGAGTCGTAGAGCTTCGCGTCGCATTTGAACTCCTGATTACCTGCCTGCAGACTGGCGATCCAGATCCGAAACGACGGCGGCGCGACGCCCGTCTGCGAGGGATCGCCAATCGCTTGCCGGCTCTTCTTGGTGATCGCCCCCTGCTTCGGAAGCCGACGCTGGTCTGCAGGTCGCGCAACTGGTCCGCGCTGAGCTGTCCAGCACGGTTCTCGTCGAGCGCGTCGACGGAGAACGCCATTTCGCTCATGGAGGCATCACCTGGTTCGTCCGCCGACGCTCCACGAAGGGCCGGCTTCCCGAAACGCTTTCCCGCCGACTTCCCTAATCGAATAGATTCGCGGGATCGAAACTTCGACGGTCAACCAAGCCGAGGGCGCCATCAAAGAGCTGCCGACGCCTCCCGTGGAGGCGCTGACGTTCCGCGACCGGTTCGAGGCGCGGCTCGGTCGTCTGCTGTTGCGCTCGCCCGTCCGCGTTCAGCTTCGGCTGTCCGGGAAGCCGCAGATCCGACTCGATGGCCAGGACCTCGATCCCGGGATTCAGCTCGCACTGCGGACGTTGGAGCTTCGCGGTTCCCCGACGATGGTCGGTGCGCCGCACAGCGATCCCGAGCCCGCCGAGGTCCGCGCTCGGGTCCATCGCGAGGCGCTCGTGTTCTCGCTCCTGAAGACCGAGGTTGGCCGTGTTCGCGAGCTCGAGATCGAGGGCGCCGACGGCCCGTTGCGCGCCCGGCACTACCTCCCGCCCGCGTCGGCCGCGTCGGCGACGCCGCCGCTGCTCGTCTTCTTCCACGGCGGCGGGTTCGTGATCGGCGATCTGGATACGCACGACGAGCCGTGCCGCATGCTGTGTCGGCACGCCGAGGTCCAGGTCCTGTCGATCGACTACCGGCTGGCGCCCGAGCATCCCTTCCCAGCAGGCGTGCGCGACGCGGTGGCCGCGTTCCGGTGGGCCGTCGCGCACGCGGCCCAGCTGGGCGCCGACCCTCAGCGGGTCGCGGTCGGCGGCGATAGCGCCGGCGGGAATCTGAGCGCGGTGACGGCACAGCTGGCCGCGCGCGACGGGGGTCCGGCACCGGCGCTTCAGCTGCTGATCTATCCCGCCGTCGATCTCACCGAGGCGCGGGCCGCCTCGGGTCGACTATTCGCCGACGGCTTCTACCTGACCGAGAACGACAGGCAATGGTGCACGCGGCACTACTTTTCGGGAACCGAGCGCGACGGCACCGACCCGCGCGCCTCGCCGGCGCTCGCCGAAGACCTGTCCGGTCTCGCACCGGCGATCGTGATCACCGCGGGCTTTGATCCGCTGCGTGACGAAGGCGAAGCGTACGGTGCGGCGCTCCGCAAGGCCGGAACCCGAGTCGTGGCGGATCGCACGCCGGAGCTGATTCACGGCTTCATCAACATGACCACGGTTCCAGCCGCGCGGGACGCCGCGCTTCGCCTCGCCGGGATGGTGCGCGCCAGCCTCGCGTAGGCTGGTGTTTGCGTGCGTCGGCCGGTAGGCTGGCGGCGGCGCCATCACCTCGAAGGGGGCGGTTCATGGCCATCGAACACGTTGACGTTCTGATCGTGGGGGCTGGGATCTCCGGAGTCGGAGCTGCTTGCCGGCTCCAGGAGAGATGTCCCGGCAAGACATTCGCGATTCTCGAGGGCCGAGAAGCGATCGGCGGGACGTGGGACCTGTTTCGGTTCCCTGGGATCCGCTCGGACTCGGACATGTTCACGCTTTGCTACCCGTTCCGGCCCTGGACTGGGTCGCAGACGATCGTCGACGGAACATCGATCCGGGAGTACGTCGAGGACACCGCGCGCGAGTACGGGATCGACCGGAGCATCCGCTTCGGTCGGCGGGTCGTTCGCGCGAGCTGGTCATCGAGCGACGCGCGGTGGACGGTCGAGATCGAGCGGGGCGACACCGCCGAGACCGAGCGGATGACGTGCGGCTTCCTGTTCACCTGCACCGGGTATTACCGGTACGACGAGGGCTACACGCCGGACTTTCCCGGCATCGACCGCTTCAGAGGTGAGGTCGTGCATCCGCAGTTCTGGAGCGACGAGGTCCAACACGACGGTAAGCGGGTGGTCGTGATCGGCAGCGGCGCCACCGCCGTAACCGTGGTTCCGGCGCTGGCCGCGCGGACTGCGCGCGTGACGATGCTGCAGCGATCGCCGAGCTACGTGTTCCCGTTCCCGGCGACCGATCCGGTGGTTGGGCTGCTCGGGCGGTTGCTGCCGCCGGGGCTTGCCTACTCGATCGTGCGCTGGCGGAACGTGAAGATTCAGACCGTGCTCTGGGGCCTCAGCCGGCGCTGGCCGGCGCTGGTCAAGCGTTTGATCCGCGCCTTGGCCCTTCGTCAGCTTCCGCCCGGCTACGACGTGGACACGCACTTCAATCCCCGCTACAACCCGTGGGACGAGCGCATGTGTGTCGCGGCCGACGGCGATCTGTTCAAGGCGATCGCGGCCGGCAAGGCGTCGGTCGTCACCGACACGATCGAAACCTTCACCGAGACCGGGATCCTCCTGGCCTCCGGTCGAGAGCTTGAAGCCGACCTGGTCGTGACCGCCACCGGAATCAACCTCCAGCCTCTGGGCGGGATCAAGCTCACCATCGACGGCAGCGATGTCGAGCTTCCCGAAACCCTCGTCTATCGGGGAGCGATGATCAGCGGCGTGCCCAATATGGCGTTCGCCTTTGGGTACATCAACCAGTCATGGACGCTCGGCGCCGACCTGACCGCCCAGCAGGTGTGTCGGCTGCTCAACTACATGGACGAGCGAGGCTACGACCGCTGCACGCCCCGCAACGTGCGGGGCGTGGCCGGCACCACACCATTCTTCGAGCTGTCCTCCGGCTACGTACGCCGTGGCGTGGATCTGTTTCCCCGGCAGTCATTTGGGGATCCCTGGTACCGACCACAGAACTACTCCCGCGACCGCCGAACGGTGATGCGCGCGCCGCTCGAGGATCCCGCACTCGAGTTCGCCCGCGTGAGCAGAGCTGACCGCTCGGCCGCGGGGGTGGCAGCCTAGTGTCGGGACACTAGTGTTGGGGCACCAGATCACGATCCGCACAGCGAAAGGCAAATCAGATGGCTGACTACGCAGTTGTCAATCCGGCGACGGGAGAGACGATCAAGGAGTACCCGACGATCAGCGACGAAGATCTGAGCGCTGCGATCGGGCGCGCCTACGAGACCCACCGCGAGTGGAGTCGCTCGACCACGGTGGAGGAACGCGCGGCCCTTGTGGCCCGAGTTGGCACGATCCACTCAGAGCAGCGCGAGCGGCTCGGGGAGATCATCGTGCGCGAGATGGGCAAGCCGATCGAGCAGGCCCTCGGCGAGGTCGACTTCAGCGCTGCGATCTACGAGTTCTATGCCGACAACGCAGCATCGTTCCTGGCCGACGAGCCGATCAAGCTGCTGGAAGGCGATGGCTCGGCGTTCGTACGTCGTAGCTCGGTCGGGGTGCTCCTGGGGATCATGCCGTGGAACTACCCCTACTACCAGGTGGCACGGTTTGCCGGACCCAACCTCGCGATTGGCAACACGATCCTGCTCAAACATGCGCCTCAATGCCCGGAGTCGGCGGCGGCGATGCAGGAGATCTTCCACGAGGCCGGTTTCCCGGCGGGCGCATACATCAACATCTACGCGACCAACGACCAGATCGCGAACGTGATCGCCGATCCCCGCGTTCAGGGCGTCTCCCTCACCGGATCAGAGCGTGCCGGTGCGGCCGTGGCGGAGATAGCCGGGCGCAATTTGAAAAAGGTCGTGCTGGAGCTCGGAGGCTCCGACCCGTTCATCCTCTTGGGTACCGACAACCTCGACGCCGCCGTCGAGTCCGCAGTTGGCGCGCGGCTCGAGAACACGGGCCAAGCGTGTAACGCGGCCAAGCGGTTCATCGTCGTCGATGAGCTGTACCAGCCGTTCTTGGAGAAGTTCACCGCCGCCATGACCGCCGTGAAACCCGAGGACCCGGAGTCGCATGACGCGACGATCGGACCGCTGTCCTCGACGACCGCGGGGGATCGCCTCCAGGATCAGCTCAAGCGTGCCCTTGATCAGGGCGCGACGCTGGTCGCCGGCGGCGATCGGCAGGGCAACTTCTTCTCGACCACCGTTCTTACCGGCATCAAGCCGGGCATGGACGCTTATCGAGAAGAGTTCTTTGGCCCGGTCGCGCAGGTCTACCGCGTCCAGGACGAGGACGAAGCCGTCGAACTGGCCAACGACACGCCGTACGGCCTCGGCTCGTATGTCGTGACCGACGATCCCGATCAGGCGCTGCGGGTAGCGGACAGGATCGAAGCCGGGATGGTGTTCGTCAACGCCGTCGGGCTGGAGGGCGTCGAACTGCCGTTCGGCGGCGTAAAGCGGTCAGGCTTTGGTCGTGAGCTTGGCCGCTTCGGTGCCGACGAGTTCGTCAACAAGAAGATGATCCGCATCGGCGGCTGACCTACCGACCAGCTCCTCCCACCTCACACCTCGCGCCCGGCGGAATCGAACAGTCCCTCGACGCGCGGTTGACCGCTGGCGATGCCGCTGACCGGCGCCACGAGCGCACGCGTGTAGAAGACCTGAGCTCTGAAGCAGAACACGACGGTGTAACCATCCGGACCGGCGGCAACGAGAGCTTCCAGCCTCAGTGGGACGCTGTCGATGCTTTGGCAGAGCTCTGCATACTGGTATCCAAGTTCCGCATATAGCCCGCTGCCAAAGCAGTAGGCCGATTCGCCGGAGAGATGTACATGACGCCCGACCATCCCGACTTTGCCCATTTCCAGCCCGGCCAGGGACTTCCGATGCGCTATAGCGACCTGAAGGTGATCGAGGCGTTCCTCTTCTTGGAGTCAATCGTCGATGGAGTCCAGCGGTCGCCTGGGGTGGACGAGATGGCTGCCACTGCTCGAGTGCTCCAAGCAATCGCGCGGTCTTCCGAGTCACAGGCCTGGGAGGACGTCGGTGATCTCAGCGCGCGACCGCAGCTCTCGGTCGCCGGCATCGGACCGCGGCGCAACGGAGAGGAGTGACGATGGTCCAGACAATGCCCGCCGCGGTCTTTGCCGGGGAAGGGGTACTCGACATCACCGAGCGTCCTCGTCCCGAATTGCAGCGCGCCGATGATGTGGTCCTCGCGGTGGAGGTGGGCGGGATCTGCGGGACCGACCTGAAGATTCTCGAGCGGCCCCAGGCTCATCCCGCGACACCGGGTGTGATCCTTGGCCACGAGATCCTCGGAGTCGTCGTCGAGAGCGGCCCCGAGGCTCGCCTCGACCCTGGTGATCGCGTCGTCGTAGCCCCCAACATCGGGTGCGGGCTCTGCGCGTACTGCCGTCGAGGGCTCGCCAACCAATGCCCGGAGATGACGACGATTGGCATCTACGAGGATGGTGGCCTCGCTGGTCGCGTGCGCGTGCCGGCCGCTGTCTGTCATCGGATTTCATCTCGCGTCCCGGCGCAGGTCGCGGTCCTGGCTGAGCCGCTCTCGACGGTGGTGAACGGGGCGAGGCTCGCGAAGGCGTTCCCGGGCGAGTCCGCTGTCGTGCTCGGCGCCGGACCAGCGGGCCTGATGTTCACCGCGCTTTTTGCTGCAGCGGGCGCACATGTGATCACTGTCGAGCCGGCGGCCGCCCGTGCCCACATTGCCAGGGAACTGGGCGCCGAAGAAACGCTCGATCCGCGGGATGGCCATGCTCTCGATCAGATCCTTGAAATCACCGACGGCATCGGCGCTGACATTGTCGTCGACGCCGTCGGCTCGCAGCTGCCGACCGTTCTCCGCGCGGTGCGTCCGGCTGGGCGCGCGGTCCTCTTTGGCATGAACACGGTCGCGCGATCGGAGATCGCCCAGGAGCGCATAACTCGTCGTGAGCTGAGCATCTTCGGAGCCTTTATCGGCGGTCCGGACGTGATGCCGCTAGCCGTCAGCGTCCTCGAAAGCGGAGTGGTCGACCTTTCGCCAATGGTCACGCACCGCGTCGATATCGACGGGCTCCCCGGGGCGCTCGACGAGTTTCGTAGGGGCGGCGCTGTCAAGGTCGAGGTGTCCTTTTCATGAGCACGCTCCGGGTCGGAAACGCCCCGCTCTCGTATGGGGCATTCGAGATGACCGTTGGCGTGTTCCCCAACGTTCCTGGTCCCGAGAAGTTTCTCGACGAGGTTGCTGCGGCAGGGTTCGAGGGGACGGAGCTTGGGGTTCCAGGCTATCTCGGCCAGGGAGATGAACTGCGCCGCACGCTCGACGATCACGGGCTCGAGCTCACCGGAGGATGGTGCCCGATCCGCTTCAGCGAGCCCGAGCACTGGGACGAGGATCTCGCCGCTCTTGACCAGACGCTTTTGCTATTTGAAGCGGCTGGAGCGACCGGCGCGCACCCGGTGTTCGGGGATGGCGGCTCGGAGGCGCGCCGAGCAAATCCGGGACGCGGCCAGGAAAACCGATCGCTTGGCCTGAACGATGCTGGCTGGAGCCGGTTTCTGGAGGGCCTGAAGCGGGCCGAGGATCTGGCGTCTAATCGTGGGTTCGAGCCCACCTTCCACCCACATACCTCCACTTATGTCGAGGCCCCGTGGGAGATCGACCGCCTGCTCGATACGTCCGAGATCGGGCTGCTTGTCGACCCAGGACATCTGCTCCTCGGCGGAAACGACCCGACCGACGCCGTCCGCAGTTGGGGGCGGCGCGTGAACTACGTGCACGTCAAGGACGTCCGCCTGGACGTTCTGGACTCCGTCATTCGCGACGGCGTGGGTGCGCTGGAGGCGTGGCAGCGGGGAATCTTCTGCGAGCTTGGCGCTGGCGACGTCGATCTGGACGGTTTCTTCTCGGCGCTGAAGGAGACGGGATACTCGGGATGGATCGTGGTCGAGCAAGATCGGATCCTTCGCGACGACGAGCCGCTGGACGAGGCCATTGAGGCGCAGATCCGGAACAGGCGCTGGCTCCAGGCGCACGCCGGGGTCTAGCAGCCATGGCCGTGCGCCTCGGCGTGCTGTCGACGGCGCGGATCAACGAGTTGATGCTTCCGGCCGCTCGCGCCAGCGAGCGCGTCGAGATCGTCGCCATCGCCAGTCGCGAGCTCTCGCGCGCACAGCAGTACGCGGCCGAGCACGGAATCGAGCGGGCATACGGTTCCTACGAAGCGTTACTGCAAGACACCGACCTCGACGGTGTGTACATACCCCTCCCCAATCACCTGCACGTCGATTGGTCGGAGCGCGCGCTGGCCGCCGGCAAGCACGTCCTGTGTGAGAAGCCGCTCGCCCGATCACGCCAAGAGTCCGAGCACGCGTTCGACGCCGCCCAGCGGGCGGGACGGATCCTTGCCGAGGCCTTCATGTACATCCATCACCCGCAGACTCTTCGGATCAAGTCGCTCCTCGACGCCGGAGCAATCGGTCATCTGCGGCTGATCCGCGCGGCGCAGAGCTTCATGGTCACCGAACAGGACGATGTGCGGTTGTTTCGCGAGCTGAAGGGCGGCGCGCTGATGGACGTTGGGTGCTACTGCGTCCACTTCGCGCGGTTCATCGCGGGGGAGCCAGAGCGGGTCTATGGCGAGCAGCGACTGAACGATCACGGAGTCGATCTCCTGTTCTCGGGCACGATGCGCTTCGCCGGCGACATACTCGCGACGTTCGATGCGGGGCTGGACGTCCCCCGGCGCGACTTCCTGGAGCTGGTCGGCGCCGACGGCACGATGGAAGTCCACGACCCGTGGTTGGGCGGCGAGGGCGAGGACCCACTCATCCTGATCCGACGCGGTGACGAGACCGAACGCGTGGCCACAGAGCAGCTGAATCCGTATCAACTCCAGCTCGACGACTTCGCGGCGGCATCACAGGCGAACGGGAGCCTCGTCTCGGGCGCGGCGACGGAATCGCACAAGCCGCGGCCATCGAGGCGCTATACGCGTCGGCCGACAACGGCCATGCCATCGAGCTCGTCGAGACAGCTCGGATCGAGGGCGGTGTGGCGGGATCCGAGAGCGAGTGAGTTCCCCGGCCGGATTCGAACCGGCGATCTCCTGCGTGAAAGGTCGGGGCGGGGGTCGCTGGCCGATGACGTAGCTTGTCCGGTGAATGGAGCGCGCTGTCGCCACTGCTGCCATCCCCGCCGACGCGGGGGCGGTGACCGAGCTCGTGGTGGCGGTGGAGTCCTCACTTTACGGCCAGAGCACGTTCTCGCAGGCCGACCTGGAGGATGAGTGGTCGCACCTCGAGATCGAACAGAGCGTGCGCGTCGTCCGCGACGGGGATCGAATTGTCGGCTACGCGGTGGTCCGCGAGCGGGGCGACCTCTGGCGCACCGAGGGGTACGTCCACCCCGACGCGCTCGGGCGCGGGATCGGGAAGCTGATCGTGACCGGGCTCGAGGGGGACGCGGCGGGCCACGGCGCACGCCGTATCCAAAACGACGTCTTCGAAGCTGATTCCCCCGCCCGCGGGCTGCTCGAATCCCACGGCTACCGCGCTGTGCGCGTCTTCCGCGAGATGCGGATCGAGCTCGAGGCACCGCCACCAGTGCCCGAGTGGCCGGACGGACTGCGCATCGTGTCGTTCGACCCGGAGCGTGACGCGCTCGAGTTCCACGCCGCTCAGGAGCAGGCGTTCGCGGATCATTGGGGCTTTACGCCGCGCGACTTCGACTCCTGGTCCAGGGAGCACCTTGGGAGGGAGCGCTTCGACCGGACGCTCTCGTGTGTCGTCCGGGCAGGCGACGAGATTGCAGCGGGGACGATCTGCGCGGGTGACACGTACGGCGGCGGCTGGATCCACGCGCTCTTCACCTGTCGCCCGTGGCGCAAGCAGGGCGTCGGCAAGGCGCTGCTCGCCGACTCGTTCGCACGCTTCTGGAAGCGTGGCGAGCACAGTGTCGGTCTAGGCGTCGACGCGTCGAACGATACCGGCGCGTTCCGGCTTTACGAGCGCGCCGGGATGACGCCGGCGCTCGGCTGGGTGGTGTACGAGAAGGAGCTTGGCGGGGCCGGTTGACGTAGCTCGGATCGGACGCCGCCTGCGCGGTAGCTGCTCCGCGAGGTAAGCAGCCGCGACTGGACAGGCGGCCGGAGCGGTGCGAGACGACCGTGAGATCGTGGAGTCCGCGGCCGCGTCGCGATTGGCGACGCGGCCTCTGGATCTCACCTAGCGATCGGAAGCTGCAATTCGGTGACGCGCGGCCCGTCAGCTCCCATCTCGTGGTACAGCTCGCGGCTGTGCCCGACGAGCTGGAGACCGCTGTCGTCAATCCACCGAATGAGGGCCTCGTAGACGGGGGCGACGGTTTCCATGCTTCCTCTGTGCACCACCGACGCAACCTCGACGATGGGGAGCTCGACGACGTCAACCCCATCGCTCGCCGGCACCGGCTGTGCGCCTATCTCGTAGGCCACATGCACGCCCACGCTTCCGTCCTCCTCCGGATCGTCGTAGTAGCCGACCAGCATTCCCGGCTGGGCGCCAGCACGCTGGAGGTGCTCGTTGAGCTTGGGAACGAGTTGCCCGAATAGCGGGCCGATGTGCTCCGGGTCCAGTCCAGCAGCGGTGCTTCGAGCCTCTACGACACGCAGCGGTTGAGTGGCCTTGACGACCACGTCTTGGGCCTTCACGCTGTTGCTCCCTTCGATCGCTCGGAGGTGCGCCTCCACCCGGCGCAGCCGGCCCTGCTCGTCCGCAACTGTCTGCGCGAGCTGGGCTCGGCGCAAACGCAACATCCCGCGGAGCTGCTCGAGTGGCGGCTCGCCGTCGAGCAGACCGCTGATCTGCTCGAGGGTGAAGCCGAGGTCCCGTAGCGCCAGCAGCCGGTGCAAACGGACGAGCTGGTGCACGCCATAGGACCGGTAGCCGGTCTCAGGGTCAACCCGTTCGGGCACAAGTAGCCCAAGCTGGTCATAGTGCCGAAGCCTGCGCGGCGACACCTGCCCGAGCCTGGCGAACTCTCCGATGTTCAACATGACGACCCAGTGATACGGCTTCACACGGTGTCAGAGTCAAGAGCTCGTTTCTAAAGCAGTGCAGACTGCTGCGCAACGATGGTTCCCAGCGCGCCTTCTGCCATCGCTGACCAAGCCAGCCGGGAGCTCGTTGTAGGCCAACGTCGGCGGCCGTGCTGGGCTTCTTCTACCGCGCCACCCGCCGCGCGGATGTCGCGGCGACTACCCGGCGGTAGCACTCACCCGTCCGCAGCCGTCCGAGGAGGCAGTCGTGACATGCTCGTCCGAGCGCGCGAGGAGGTTGCGACATGAACGTTTTGATTGTCGGCGCAGGAGTCATTGGCACGGTCTACGGTGCTCAGCTTGGTGCCGCGGGTCACGGCATCTCGGTCCTTGCGCACGGTGATCGCACGGACGCGATCGCCATTCGTGGCCTACACGCCCGGGACGTCACCTCCGGCGTCGAGACGCACGCGCCGGCGAGGGTCGTTCCGTCTGCGGGAGGGCCGGATGTCGACGTCGTACTGGTTGCCTTGCGGCGCGACCATCTCCAGAGCGCGGCCGGTGCTCTCGCCGAGGTCACGCCCGACGCGCTACTGCTGTTCATGGGCAACAACCCCGCCGGACGCTCGGGCCTTCCTAGCGGGTCGGGCGCTCGGGTCGCGCTCGGCTTCCCCGGTGTTGGCGGGACGATCAGCGCCGGTGTCGCCACCTACTACAAGATCGCCCAACAGCCGACGGCGATCGAGGCGACTGACGAGCCGCGTCTCGCAGTCCTCGCAGACGCCCTTAGCGCGCGCGGGCTCCCAGTCCAGCGCGTGGTTGACATGGATGGCTGGTTGGCCTATCACGCAGTCTTCGTCGCCGCGATCTGCGCCGCGCTGTACCGCTGCGGGGCCGACCCCAAGCGACTCGCGCACGACCGAGCAACGCTCAAGCTCATGTGCCTCGCGATCACTCAAGGCTTTCAAGAGCTGCACGCCGGTCACATAAAGGGATGCCCACGTAACCTCGCGGTACTGCACAATCGCTGGCTAGCTCCCGTTGCCATCCGCTACTGGGCGCGGGTGATGAGATCGCCGATGGGCGAATTGGCCTTCGCCGCCCACGCGCGTCATGCGGAACCGGAAATGCGCACACTCGCCCATGACGTCATTACCCGGCTGCCCCGCAAGGACGCGAGCGACGCGCTCCAAGCGCTGCTCGCACCGCGCCCGTAACCAGCTATGGCCTTTGGTTTCAGAAAGGGCAAGGTCCACGAGGCGGAGTCACGTGAGCATTCTGGGGGCTGGTACCCAGATCCATGCGGGACTGCAGCGCGCCGCTGGTTTGACAACGTGAGCGGGTGGTCGGAACGCGTCGAGGGAGCGGGCACCAGCATCTTCAAGCTCACCGACACGGTCGACTATTGGGATGGCGAGTCCGGCCGCTGACGTAAGCGCGGCGCCTCCTCAGTATCAGCCGTGTCATTCGACCGACGATCAACGACGGCACCGCTGGTCGGCCCCGCACTGGGCGCAGGCGAGCAAGGCGGTCGTGCACCTAACGCCAGTCAATTAGCGAGCGTGGCCGGAGCTGCTGGCTGAACTGGTTTCCACGGCAGCGCTCTGTACTGCGAGGCAAGCGAGCGGATGCCGCTTGCACGCGCTGGCGCGAGCCGCGGCGTTCGGCGCGGAGATGCGCTTGAGCACACGGCCCTGGGAGGAGCGCCAGATCACCGTCGGTGTCGGGGGCGAGACCGACGGGGTGCTGACGTGCACGGAATAGACGTTGCTGTTGACGGAGGCCGTCACTGCGCGTGCCGGCCGCCCTCTCGCCGCCGGGAAGCTCAGCGTGACCGTGGCCACGCCGTCGGGCACAACGCCGCTGTAGGTGCCCTGGTTCTCCTGCCCGGCCTGGCCCTCCTTGATCGCGTCGGGTGGGATCCCACACTCTGTGCCGGTCTCGTTGTGGCCGATGTTGACAAAGCAGATCGTGTCTCGAGGTGCGTGGGCGACGATGCTCCGGTCATAGGCGATAAACGCCCTCTGCAGTTCGCGAGCGGGTTGGCGCAGCGAGGCGGGAAGCTTCGGGAGCTCCTGGTTGAGCGCTGCGGCCTGCAGCTCAAAACAGCGCTCTGACGGGATCGAGGCGGCGCGGTCATAGCGCGCGGGCACGATGTAGTAGGAGATTCCGCCTGCGGAGGATGCGCGACGCACGTAGGCGCGGTAGATGTCCGGGGTCCCTGCCACTACCTCCGAGTTGAGCCGGTCGGCTGGGGTGGCCGGCCGGCGCAGGACGCTGAGGATCGAGAGCAGGTCGGGTCCTGGAGAGCCCTGGATATACGTCGCTCCGGCCGGCTGCTGGACGCGGCATGCCTTCGACCTTTCTACGCCAGCCGTCGCGGTGGTGATGTAGGAGAGCTCGCGGCGAAGCTGTTGCTGGGGGGTGTGGGCGATGATCGCGGCGATGTTTTGCCCCGGCGGCGGGGATCCCTGCGGTGAGGCGCTGCCGTGTCCTCGATGGCCCGCCAGAACGAACGCGGCTCCGACCACGACGAGGGTTACGAGCACCGCGGCGAGTATCGGCACGGCAGCGATCCCGGCGCCCAGCCACCCGAGCCCAGGCCGACGCCGGCGCCTGACCGGGACGTCGCTCGGACCGGCGGAGCCGGTCCGAGCGCGGGCGGCTGACCGTAGCTGGGCTTCCAGATCGTCGAAGAACGAACTCATCGGGGCTCCTTGATTCGGGCGCGAAGCGCGCGCAGGCCACGGCTGACCCGTTTGCGCACCAGCATCTCCGAGCACCGCATCTGATCCGCGATCTCGGCGTAGGAACGCTCGTGCACCACCCGCGCGAGCACCGCGTCGCGTTGCGCCGCCGGGAGCGCCAGCACGGCGCTCTCGGCCGCGCCCGGATCGGCCATCTCCTCGACGCGCGCCAGGTCGGCGTCATCGATACTCAGCGGCTCCAGCGCCAGGTGCCGGCGGGCCTCATCCTCCACCCGGCCACGCCGGCGGCTGTCGGCGAGCTTGTGCGCGGCGATCCCGTACAGCCACGCCAGCGCCGGGCGCTCACCGGGCCGGTAGCGCTCGGCTGCCAGCAACGCCGCCGCAAACACCTCCGCCGTCAAATCGGCGGTCAGCTCCGGGTCGCCCGTCCGGCGCAAGAAGAAACCCAACATCGCCCCCAGGTGGCGGCGATAGAAGGCAACGAACGCGTCCGGATCCCCGGCGGCAGACTGCACCAGGAGCTCGTCGTCCTTGCTCGTCGTTGACACCATTCACCCCCTTTCTCGCACGGCCGCGCCGGAATGTGACAAGAGAGCTAAGGCATTGGGCACGGCGAATGACGAGTTGCCAGCCGCGAAGCCGAAGGTGGATCGGTCTTTCGCTCCGCGCTTACGGTGACGAATATCGACATTCTCGTGACTCCAGCATCCAAGCCAAAGCGCGGACCGCGATTCCTTCCGGCTAGGCAACATCCGCGTTTGCAACAAGCGGGGGCCACCTCGACATCCCCGCCGAGGTATCGGCGGTCTGAGCCCGCTTCTGCTTCCTCAGTGTGATGTTTGCTGGGCGTTGCGCCGTTGGTGCGCGTAGTGGATTGTCCTTGACGGCTTCGGGCTGACCCTTTCTGCTTTCGTCGCCCCCTTAGGGGCTGACCTGTTCGTGAAGTCGCCGGTTGCCGTCAAGGACGCCCTGGCGTGACCTGATAGGAGCATGGCTGCGCCTCGACTGAGAAATGTCCGCCAGGAAGTCCGCTTCAGCGGGTCAAGCGAGGGCGGGACGAAGACAGATGGTGACGAGATGCGGTCGCCTGCAACAAGCAGCGGCGGAATGAGGAGACGATCAGCGGGGCGGGCGCTCGTGCTTTCACCGATTGAGCGGTCCAGCGCGGCGGTCGCTCGGGGCAGCCGTTGCTCCCGGATGGGCCTCTCACCCATTTCGCATGATGCCGGGTCGAGGGGATGACCTAGTTTCGAGAGGGCGCTTTCCAGCGTTGGCGGGCGAATCGATTCTGCGTTTGCGGGCCGTAGCCGGTTGATGAGGTGACCGAATGTCTGATGAGAAGACCGACGTTCTGGTGGCGGGTTATCAGGACATCGGCGCGGCGACCGAGGAGTTCGAGTCGCTGGTGGGGCAGGTTAAGGATGGGGCGGTCGAGATCGAGGGTGTGATCCTGGTCACGCACGATCGGGACGGGAACGTTTCGGTCCGGCAGACGGGTGATCATCTGGGTCGCAAGGGCGCGGGTTGGGGCGGCGGAGTCGGGCTGGCGGTAGGGCTGTTCGCACCACCGCTGCTCGCATCGGCGGGCGTCGGCGCGGTGGCGGGCGGCTTGGTGGGCAAGTTCGTCGACCATCGCGTCGAGAACGAGATTCACGACAAGATCGGTGAGAACCTGCCGCCGGGCTCAGCAGGGGTCATCGCGGTGTTCGACGAGGGCCAGCGGCTCGGGGTCGAGCAGGCGCTCGCCGGCTCGCTGCTGAAGTCGGTGGTGCAAACCGACAAGACGGGGATTGCGGCGTTGAAGGATTCGCTCGCGGAAGCGATGGGCAAGTTCAGCCCGGATCGCACGGCGCTCCCGATCCCCGATCGAAGCTTCGGCGGGACGATCGGGCGCACGATGGATCAATCGGTCGCGGATTGGACGATCGTTCCCGGCTCCAAGGCGCCGGACGGCGCCCCGAACGTGCTGATCTGCTTGATCGATGACGCCGGCTTCGGCCAACCGGAGACTTTCGGCGGGGCGATCAGGACGCCGAACCTGACTCGCGTCCAGGAGGCTGGTGTCACGTATAACCGTTTTCACGTGACGGCGCTGTGCTCGCCGACGCGGGCGGCGCTGCTGACGGGCCGCAACCACCACCGGGTTGGGTTCGGCTCGATCGCCGAGTATCCAGGGCCGTTCCCGGGTTACACCGCGGCGCGGCCCAGGAGCTGCGCCGGGCTGCCGCGGATCCTGAGCGAGAACGGCTACGTGACCGGCGGGTTTGGCAAGTGGCACCTGACCCCGGACAACGTTCAGGGAGCAGCGGGCCCGTTCGACCACTGGCCGCAGTCATGGGGGTTTGACCACTACTGGGGATTCCTCAGCGGGGCGGCGGGTCAGTACGACCCGATCATCACCGAGGACAACACCACACTAGGAGTCCAGCCGGGCAAGGACGGAAAGCCGTACTACTTCCCTGATGATTTGACCGACAAGTCGATCGAGTGGCTGCACGCCGTCCGGGCGCAGGATGCGCAGAAGCCGTGGTTCATGTACTACTCGACCGGATGTGCGCACGCGCCGCACCACGTGGCGAAGGAGTGGGCGGACAAGTACAAGGGCAAGTTCGACGACGGCTGGGATGAGTACCGAAAGCAGACGTTCGAGCGTCAGAAGAAGCTCGGGATCATCCCCCAGGACGCTGAGCTGACCGAGCGGCCGGACCTGTTCCCCGCCTGGGACACGCTTTCGGACACCGAGAAGCAGCTGTACACCCGGCAGA
>Ga0310037_10000418_pt1 | contig 27899 bp, 27 predicted proteins | sample Sb_taG_11_FD_200239 | JGI IMG/M metagenome (GOLD analysis project Ga0310037, IMG submission 200239) | Peat soil microbial communities from Weissenstadt, Germany - Sb_50d_3_AS metaG (v2) (version 2) | ecosystem: Environmental > Terrestrial > Soil > Wetlands > Peat | place: Germany: Weissenstadt... | reverse complement strand
ATCGACACCGACACCACGCACCGAACCTGCTCGCCGAGCTTGCCCGGCTTGCCGACGGTGTTCATGACCTCGCGCAAGAGATCCTCGTCGGTCAGCTCCTCCGCATCGCGACCAGGAAAACGAGCGCGATACTCGGCCTTGAACTCCTCGATCTCCTCGCGCGCGATCGCCTTGAAGTCCGCGCTCATCGACTCACCCGATTCGAGCTGTTCTGAATCGACGAGAATCGTGTTCGGACGTGAGCTCCAGGATCCGTCGCGCTCGTTGGAAAAGAGCGCCAGCTCGCCCGGTACGATCACAGTGCGTTCATCATCGAGAGTCCTTACCCAACCGGCCACGTAATCGAAGACAAGCTTGGAGACGCTGGTGTTGTTGCAGACGACGATGAACACCGGCGGCGTGGTACCAGTCTGTTGCTCGACCTCGGACGCTTGCCAGCGCTTGAACGCCTGCTCGTAGTTGCCGTACAGGCTGTGCAGTGCTCCCTGGAGCTCAGCAGGCAGCTTCGGCTCACTGTCAAGGGCCGCCTTCGTTCGGCCCTTGCGCGGGAGGCTGTCGCGTACCCGCGGCCACAGATCGCGATAGGTCGGCTGCTCGCCAGTCATCGAGTCGTCGGCTACCGGGACCCGCGGGATCTTCACGATCCCCGACTCGATCGCGTCGATCAGCGAAAAGTCAGACACGACCCACGGAAACAAGGTGCCCTCGCGGTAGCCCGAGCCGTGCAGGAAGAACGGCGTCGCCGAGAGGTCATATACGGCCCGGATGCCGAGCTTGCGCTGGATCGCCTCGAGCCCGCTGATCCATACCCGCGCCTCGCTGTCGCGGCGCTCAGCTTCGCGGCGCTCTTCGCCGCTCAGCTTCTCCTCGCCCTCGCCACCGCCAACGCGACGCCGGTAACAGTGGTGAGCCTCGTCGTTGAGCACGACGATGTTCTTCTTGCTCCCCAGTTCGCGGCAGACACGGCGAACCATCTGCTCGGGAGTCTCGGTGAACGGGCTATTGCCGTTACGCGTGAGCAGCGCCTTGGTCGTTTTGGACGCCGCAGTGGTCTCTCGCAGCTGAAAGGCATGGAAGTTTGTGATCACGACTCGCGCCTGTCCAAGCCGCTCTCGGTCCGCCGCTGGAACGAGATCAAGCAGTCGATAGTAGGTCTCTGGGTCCTGCGGCAGCAGCACTCGGAGGCGATCTCGGATCGTGATGCCCGGCGTGACGATCAGAAACGAGTCCGAGAAGCGCGTGTCCTGTGGGCTAGCGAGCTTGTTGAGCGCCTGCCAGGCGATCAGCATCCCCATCACAACCGTCTTGCCGCTCCCGGTCGCCATCTTCAGCGAGACGCGAAAGAGGCCAGGGTTGGCGTCCTCGGCGAACCGCTGCAGCTCGTTGGCGATCCAGGCGTCGCCGTACTTGGTCGCCGCCTCCGCGAGGTAGATCGCCGTCTCCGCCGCCTCGACCTGGCAGAAGAACAACCGCCGCTCACGGTGACTCGCGGTCCAGTACTCAAGCAGGCGCCGCGTCGTCGGCGTCACGCCCGGCCAGCCACCACGGCGCCAGAGCCCAACCTTCTCCCGCACCTGATTGATGAACCGGTTCTCCTCGATCCGGTCGCGAGTCCACTCGGTGTCGAAGTGCAGCTGCGAGCGCTTCTTCGCCGCCGGGATCGGCATGAAGTAGGAGCTAACCCGCCGTTCCTCAAGGACCTCGCTGGTGATGCCCTCCTCGCCGAAACGGAAATGCCGTGTGGGCTCGTCGAATGGCGAGTTGAGGATCGGGTTCTCGATGACGACGTCGGCCATGGCAAGCGCCCGGATCATGCCTGATCAGGGCCAAGCGACGATACCCACACCGTCGGCCGACTATGGCATGGCTAAGCCACGAAGAACAGCCGCGACCGCCCACCCGCCGCTGGTGCGAAGACGCAACACGCCTGGCGGGCCCAGAATGAGGCCTACAAAGAAGGTCGGTCAGAAGGCGGTTACGCCTACACTGGGCAGGATCTTGACGGCGTGCGACACTTGCTGGCTGCGGCCAGCAAAGATCAGCGATGGCGCCGGAGCGAGAGTACGGTCGCAGTCGAGCGGGAAGATAGTTTGCATGGAGCGACCCAACCTATGAGTCCAGCCACCGACACCCGGATCGACCTCTTTGCGTGGGCCAACGGGCTCGACGTGGAGCGCGAGCGCGTCAGTGCGGCAATGCCGAGCGGGCGCGATCGCGGATACGGGCTACTGCCGTAGCCCGTGCAATCATGGGCGATGAGATGACAGAGCCAGCCGAGATGCCTGCTACGACGCCAGCCGATGGCTCGGCAAGCGCCACGCAGCTCTCGATCCTCCTGTCGTCCGCCACGTCAGCGATCGACGAGGAGTTCAAGCGAAGCGAACGCCTCGACACCAAGTCGCGAAACCAGATCACGATCGTCGGCAGCTTCTTCGCCGTCGTCCAAGCGGTCGTAGTCGGACTGTTCAACGGCTCGCTCGCGAGCACAGAACACCATGCAGCGTCGAGCTTCGTCCCCTGGCTAGCAGTTGCGGGCGCCGCAGCGTCGATCGCCACGCTTATCGCCGCATACGTCAGCTACGCATCGTGGAAGCTCCTCGACGACAAGACCCTGGGCATCGGTACGATTCGTGCCTACGTTGACGCCGCCCGAAAGGGCAATCCGGTTGTTGGGGTGAATCTAGTGATGGCGTACTCAGAGATCGCGGAGGGACGGCGCGAAAACAACGCGAAACGCGCCAAGGCGCTGGAGCGTGCCTCGGGATTTTGCGGCGTTGCGATGCTCTTCATCGGGATAGAGCTAGTCTTGGCCTTTATAGCTGCGGCCGTACAATGAGTGGCCCGGGGGACGATGGCGAACAGCTTCCGCCATACGAGATCGAAACAGTCCGCAACTTCGCCGACCTGCCAGCACAGCTAAAAGCTTCGCTTCGCAATGGCGCGCTCCTAACGCTCAGCGGACGTGGCGTCAATGAGAGCGCCGTAAACGTCGGGGTGCTCTCAGAGGTCCTTGTTCACTTCGACCGCCTGTTCCGCATCATGCAAGCCATCAAGAGCGGATTTGACGTACGACGGACGGGACGCCTTGTCGAGGTTGCCCACGCAAGGCACCTAACTGCACTCCCGGCGCTCACAGGCAGCTACGCGCTGCCGCTGCGACTAGCGGATCCAGAGGGCGAGCTAATCGCAGAGGACCATCGAGAACTCGAGGCCGTCATGGAGCTGCTCTCCGGAGATGACACCGCGGAGCTTTCTGAGAAGCTGTCGAATCTACCCGAGCGCGTGGGAGATGAGTTGTACTGGCTGCTGCGCGCGCTGGTCGCTGGCGATGTCAACCTAGAGGTAGAGGGCGTGCGCGATGGCATTGCCACTGCGCCGACACGCCTCGATACCAGGCTTGCGGACAGGCGGGCCACGTGGCTTACGGAGCTGATCACGAGCGAGGTCGGCGTCGAGACACTGAGGGGCAAGCTATTCCGCATCGATACAAAACGCCTAAGGATCGCGGTCGACATCTCCCAAGAGGAGGATGAGTCGACCGTCATTGAGGAGGCCTCGTTCTCGCCGGATCAGCTAGAGAGTCTCCGAGGAGCGCTCAATGGCCTTGTCGAACTACAGGTTTCGGTCATTGAGGAGAAACGCCGCTACGAGCGCACTGCGCGAAACCGCACAATGGCTGTTACGTCGGTCCGTCGACTTACGGTTGAGGACGAGTCAGCCAGCAGTCTTTGATGTCCTTGCCGGCGGAGGAGTTGAGGTTGCACCCTTTGGAGGCGCCGACTGATGTATCCGCTGGAGATGACCACCGATGACCTCTGGCCCACGTCTACCCAGCATGGCTGCCTCCCCGAGTTTCAGGCTGAGGACATGCGCGAGCTGCGTATGTTCAGTCGCGAGGGGCGGGAGCACGAGTTGGGCTACCGGCCGGTCGCACTCGCCCAGCGCTGGAGCCTCAGCCTTCAAGACATGGTGATCGCCACGGAACGACCGGAGAGCGAAGTCATGCAGATCATCACCACTTTCCAACGGCACGAACAGATGTGCAGAGAAAACGAAGTAGCCGACCGCATACGGCGCCACGCACTCGCGTTCGTGTAGAGCCCAGGCCGCTCGCTCACCATCCACTCCTTGCCGCAGAATGAGGGCATGGCCTTTATGGGCATAACCGACACAGACGTGGCCGCCCTGGGCGGACTCGGCACCTTCATCCTCGCCGGCGTGGCTGTCGCCCAGATCCGCGAGAGCCGCCGGCAGACCGACGCCATGAAGGACCAGGTCACAGTCATGAAGGACGTGGCCGAGAAGGAGCTCGCCGCCATGCGCGAGGACGTGCAGGCGTCGATCGAGCAGGGACGCGCCGTGCGCGAGGCCGCGCGGGCACAGAACCAGCCCATCGTCTTCGCGTACCCCTCTGGCACCGTCAAAGGCCCCGACTCGATATTTGAAGTCGGCCCTGGCGAGATCGGCTTTCGCTATCGCCTCATCAACGAGGGCACCGGAGTGGCTCTCAACATCCGCCACAGTGTCGAACTCTGCGGCATCGTGCGCGAGCATGGTGATGGCATGGAGGTGCGCTCAATGCGCCCCGCCGAGCAGTTGCCTGAGAGGGACCGCACCACAACCACCGCCGCCTTCATGGTCGTGTTCCGCGAGGATGAGCTACCTGCGGACTGGCCCAAGGAGGCCCGTGCCTACTGGGCGAGCTTCGAGAACGTGTTCGGAGAATCGTTCAAGACAGCCAACCCGCATGACCCACACCAGTCGGCGGCCTTCATGCGCATCGAAGAGCTGCCTGGTCCGGAGATCGCGTAGCGAGAGTTGTCGCCAGGATGACGAGCAGCACCAACGCCGAGCCCATCCAGCAGCACATCGTCCCTCGCCACCTGCTCGCGCGGTTCGTGAACGACGATGGCCGTCTCACGGTGGTGCGCCAGAAGCCGGCGATGATCGTCTTGCGCCGGCAGGCGCCCGAGAACGTCGGCACGCAGCGTCGCTTCAACAGCTACCAGGACGAGCACGGGCAGTGGCATCACGATCTCGAGACGGGTCCGCTTGCCAGCCTCGACGGCGCCGGCAGCGCAGCGCTGGACGCGATCATCCGCTTCGGCATCGAGGCCGATGCTGAGGGCCATGTGCGCCTCTACAACGCAGAGCTTGAGGATCGAGCTGGCCTGCAGCTCTTCATCGCCTCGCTCATGGTCCGCACCGCCGGCTTCCGCGAGAGTTGGGACGAGGGAGCGCTGCCCACGCTTCTCTCCTACATGCGCGGGCGCCTGGAGGAGGAGCACGCCAGCGGCAACGTCGATGAGGAGGTCTATGACCTCATGAAGCGCACGCTGGAGACGCCTGGGCGTGTTCGCCTCAACCCGCCATCTCATCATCATCAGGCGCGCTTGGTGCCGCTCATCGAAAAGGTGGCGACGCGCCTCCACCTCGACTCGCTGGTGGCCGTGCGGTGCTTTGCCAAGCCGCTGCTCTTCACGGGCGCCGAGCCGGTGGTGATCTTCCCCGACGCCGACCCATCGAAAGGCTGTGCGAGCGGCAAGTTCTTCACCAGCGGCGAGAAGCCGGTGGAGTTCTGGCAGAAGCCAGACGAGCTATGGGCACAGCTGGAGGCGCGTCTGGCGACCATCGCCGGCGTCGCCGTGGCTGTGAACCCGCACACGGCCATCCTGATGTTCAACCCGGACACCGAGGATGGGGGGAAGCTCGCCTACATCACCTCCCAAGTGCAGCCAGAGGGCCTCGCGGGGCTCATGAACCTCATCGTCGCCGCCGGGTCAGCGTGGGTCGCTGGCCGCGACGACTGCGAAGTCCTGAGCTTGCTTGTGCAGAGCGCCGAACACGCACGGTCTCAGGGTCGTCGTGCCAGCCTCGCTTGAGCTCACCCAACCGTCAGCCGCATCTCCGCATACCTGGGGCACCGCCGCGACGACGAGAGCGAAGCCCGCAACACCCTAAGTAGCAGTGTCGGAGCCGAGCTCATCGGGTCCAAACCCAGCGATCGATAGGCTCGTGAGCGCATCGCGCACCGGGCTCGGCCAGTCACGGACGCCTCGATCATGGAGCGCCTCGGCGATCCGGCGCGGCTTGTCGCGTGCGTTGACTGAGATGCCAAGCTCAGCCTCCAGGCTCGGGCGCACGACGAACAGGTTCTCTGGATCGCCGATCGTCTCAGCGATCAGCTGGTTGAGCGTGGTCTCGGCTTCATTCTGGGCCACTGTTGCCGCTCGTGCATCGTCATCACCGGCGGGCTCGTAAATGTCTTGGTCGTGCAACGCGAGGACGGGAATACCGAGCGCACGACAGACCCGAGCCACGAACGGGATCGCACTCTTTGAGCCGCAGTCGACGACGGCGAGGTCCTCGGCGTCGAGGTCGATGCCTTGGCGATCGGCCAGCATGCGGATCGCGATGACATCGCCGACGCCCTCGACGAGCAACACTCGGCGGGCGAAGAAGGCTTCGCTACGCGCGGACGTGAACGCAAGCAGCTTCTGTGCTTCCCGGCGCTCGGCCAGGAACGCACGATCGCCGTCGTCCGTGACGGCGTTTACGCCGGTCATGCTTCCCGGCTCACGACGAACCAAGCGCAGTGCCTCGAAGTGGGTAACGTCGGCAAAAATCGGCGAATGCGTCGAGTAGATGACCTGGCACTGCCCCGTCTCGACAAGCTCGATGAGGAGCCGGTGGAAGTACCGCTGTGCCTGCGGGTGGAGATACATCTCCGGCTCCTCGATGAGCACGGTGCCGGCGGGCACACCCAGCTGGCGAAAAGCCTCGAAGATCCCAACGACGATTGCGCTCTGCACGCCGGAGCCCAGATCCTCTGCAGGCAGCTCGAGTCCATGCTCCAGGTAGTTGAGGCGCAGTGTACCGAATGGGTTTGCTGGGTCAGCGAACCCGAAGCGAACATCAAGATCAGCAATCGCCGTCGAACCCAGGAAGCCGAGCATGCGTCGCGCAGACACCGAGATCGTCTCCTCGATCTCTTGGACACGTGATGTGCGCAGTGCGTCCATCGCGGATTGGTAGCGCTCGCTAAACGCTTGGAGGTGAGAGATGCCCGGTTCAAACTCGATCTCATCCAGTTGGCGGCGCACTGGCCCGAGAAGGCGAGCCAAGATCGAGCCGCGTGTCCAGGGCTGGTGTTGGGTAACGCTTCTGCGGTGATCGATGAAGAGGGCGCGGGTTGCGTCCCTCACCTCCGACGGTACGCTCGTCAGCGGCCCGAAGTTCGGGCCGCCCTTCCCGATGTTGAGCGCGACGATCGGCGGCTTCCCGTCCTTGCTTAGCGGCACGTACGTGCAGTGCAGGTCGCCTGGCTCTCCTCGCTTGGTGTGGACCTTGTAGGGAGCCAGCCGAACCTCAACACCATGGATCTCGTGGTCCTTTTTCTGCTTGTCCCGAAAAGGCACTGGAGCGTCGAGGCGCGCGCGGATGGTCAGCTCTTGCGTGTCATCCAGGCGCGTGAAGTCGTGCGGAATCGCAAAGCTGCCGAGACTCGGATACCTGGGACCTAGGGCGATGTCGGCAGCACGAAGCAGAGAGCTCTTACCGGAGCCGTTCAGACCAACCAGCGCGACCAATGGATCGAACTCAACCTCAAGGCTCTCCAGTGAGCGGAAGTTGCGGATCACGAGCCGCTGAAGCACATCCTTAGCGTCGCACACTGCTCCACCCCCTGCCGTCCTCGCCCACATTCCAGAGCCGCGCTGCCACACCGGCACGGGTCGGCGGTATGTTCTCGTCGATCACGCGATGCCCAAGAACCCGCTCTTCTCCACGTACCGCACCGGCGAGAATCGCGTCACTGCCTCGATGCTGGCGGTGTTCGAGCGGATCGACGCGAGTATTCTCGAGCGCCTACTTGCCGGGGCGTCAGGGGAGTCCTCGCTGACGTTCGTCCGGTTCGCCAACCAGGTCGGCGGCGTCGCCGGATCGGTTCCCGATGCCGCGATCTCGGCCAGCTTCCACTACCTCTTCGAGGTCAAGACCGAACTCGACGCGCTCCGCGGCAAGCAACTTGAGAGCCATATCGTCGGGCTCACTGGAGCGTTCAAGGATGAGCGCTTGTTTGTGATAACACCCGATCCTGAGCAGCCGCGGCTCATCGAGGATCTCGCGGACACGCCCATCACCTGGTTCAACTTCGCTCGCCTCAACCAGGCGATCGACGAGTTGCTCGACGACCGTACTGAGCTGATCTCCGAGCAGTCGAGGTTCCTCCTGCGGGAGCTCCAAGCCCTCTTTGAGCACGAGGGTCTTCTGGAGCAGCTCGACACCGTCGTCGTCGCGGCCAGGGCAGCCTACCCCGAGTATGGGCGACACTCCGCGTATGTTTGCCAGGCCGGGCGGGCTTTCCGCAAGGGCCTCAAGCGCATGGCGTTCTACACGAGCGGGGAGATTCAACGGGAGGTTCCCGAGATCCTCGCAAACCTCGATCCGGTCGTCTTCAGCGCCGAGGAAGCCAAGCGCTATAGCGCTTCAGACGACCATGCCGACCAGACGATCGGGCGCCTGATCGATGGGCTGCTCGCTGACAGCCCACGTACGCCAGGCGACTCCTACCAGGTCTTCCTCCTCTCCCGACCCGAGGATGAACGGACTCTCGTGCTGCCCCATCCGATTCGCAACACGACTCGCGACCACAAGGGCAAGCCGTGGGCGTGGACGCTCAGTCAGCGCTACATCTGCTCGGACCTGCTCGAGCGCGCTCCCGAGACAACCGACGAGCTCGCTGCGAATGGCGGCTAGCGCCAACCCGCAGCTCTGACACGGTCACCCGTGTAGCTGTGCGTCGCCGCCCACCCCGGGTGGCGACGCAGATCCAACCCAGGGGCGCGAACGCAAAAGGATCGCACTGGTGTTGGCAGCAAGACCTGTCAACGACAGCTGCACTGCGGCGCCGCGTCCGCCCGTTCTCCGCCGCATACTGGTGGTATGGAGCCGCGCGACAGATTCTTGGGCCCGATCGCCCGCGAGACGGCGGGAGATCCGGAAGGTCCGGCGGTGGTCGACTTTGGCGACCTAGTCCGGAAGCTCGTCCTTTTTGATCAAATCATCGTCGAGTCGCACAACCTCAAGGAGCCTGCGCCGATCGCGCAGAAGTTCGGTTACGACGGCGCGAAGGCGCTGTTTGACTCAGGGCGCATACGGCTCGTGAACGACATGGTCTTGATTGCCGATATTGGTCAAGCTCCCAGGCCGAACAGGCCAGTTCTTCCCCTCGGCTCGTACTCGATCAATGCCGTCCGCTTGACGCCACCGCGTGAGTTTCTGTCGAGACAACTCCATCGGATCGATGCTGTCCCTGGGTTGACTTCAAAGCAGGCTAAGAAACTCCGGCAGCTCACTGGAACTCGCATTGTGAGCAATCCCGAGGAGGCGGTCCGGCTCTCCCAGGATCAAATTCCGCGAGATTTTGAGGCGAGCCCTCCAATACTGAAGATGTCTACCGCCTTCGCGTTGAGGCGCGAATTCAAGATCGACCTGGATCCGTCTCAGTTCGAGCTCCGCCTGGAACGGCTCAGCGAGCGGGACTGGCGCACTGAGACCGACCTGGGCGCGATGACGAAACTGACCGCAAAGCAAATACACGACGTCGTCGGCCAAGGCTTGTCCGCGACGTCCGGTCTTAACGTCCGCCTCGCTCTGATGCGGGACTTCACGGCACTTAGCGGCTTCCAGGTCAACGAGCTGCCACTCTTCGAGGCGAAGCTCGACTTCATCGTTCGCGAGCTTGACCCCGACCTGCAAGGTAAGCGCTTTGATCGGGTGCGCGAGATCGTTGGGCTGCCAGATGTGAGCAACGACCCCGCCCTCCAAGACGTGGACATGCCGAAGCTAATTGAAATCACCTCCGGGCCAGAGGTGCGGGAATTCCGCCAGTGGCTGCGGACCAGTGATTCGCTCACTGACGAGGAACTGGCGGACCTTGTTCACCCAGTCCGGGATGCCCTCGGAAAGGCTATACATGGCCCGGCCGCAAAGGCGGTACGCCTGGCTACCACCACCGGTGTAAGCGTTGTTCTACCACCCGCTGGTATTGGTCTCAGCGTTCTTGACACTTTTCTCGTGGACAAGCTGATGCCTCGACCCGGTCCCACTGCCTTTTTGAGCCATCTCTCCCGATCGGTCTTTCAGTCCTGACAGACGTCACCGGGTCAGCGCTCGATCGGACCAGGAAACGGCGTTCAGTAGCCGCATGTTGATATCCCGAATCCAGCGCACGCAGTTGAAGAACTCGCCTAGCGTCACCACGAACTCGTTGCTCATGAGCGCAAAGGCCATTCCCATGGTCTGCCATTGCTCGTAGACCACGCGCTTGTTCGGGTTGACGTGTGCGAGTTCGCCGTAGAGGAACGTGTTGAGTACCCGCCTCCGTGTGAGGTGAACGTTGTCGATGACAAACATCGTGTTCGAGTCGAGGCGGTCATTCAGAGCCTTGCAGACCCGGTCGAACTCCACGCGGACGTCCTGCGGGACGCCCGGCTCGGCGTAGATGTCTGCCAACTGTTGGATTGAGATTCCGTCGCCGTTTTGCTGGAAGAGGCGGATCGTCAGCACGAACGCTCTGATTGCCTCGTCGTCCGGGCCGACGAACACGGCCTCCGCGGGCCCGGTGAGGCCCCCTTGGACGATGACCCCACTCTGCTGGTCGTAGAGTGCTCTCGCGAATCGGGAGCCGTCGAGCTCGTCCGCCTTGTCGTTGAACAGGCGAAGGCGACGAGTCTGGTCTATGGAGAGCGCGCTCATTCGGCAGTCATGGGCAGACGGGCTGAGCGACGAGCGAGGTTGCTGGTTCACAACCGACCAGCATACGGACGCCGCTCTGTCCGCCTTGACGATAGCGTTGCTGGGTGATCCGAGTGTGGCGCTCATCGGGGCGCAAACGGACGGTAGCGCCCATTCGGACCGAGAGACCCCCCGCACGTCAGAGGATGATGGGCTCTGGTGAGGAGAATGCCCTGACGCGCGGATTCACGGCCGGTACATATCACGTCACGCGCCAAAGGTGAGGTGGCAGCCGCCAGAAAGAGCCTCCCAGGAGGGAACGAATCAGATCAGGCTGTGGATCTCCGCTGCGCTCGTCCTCAGAAAGAAATAAAGGATAGGGGACCTATCCAAATCAGGAACTACCTAGTTACCACGTGAGACCACTGCCCAACGGCAATTGATTATCTCACACATTCGTGTGAAGGGAACGACCCCTGTTGGGCAGTTTGTTTTTGGAAAGTTCTCTCAAAAGCAAAAGGCAAAAGAACAACTACATAAAGGTCTCATGATGTATTCATACTACTGCACAGGCAGGGTCAGGGCAGGACGCTCACAACTCGGGAGGATCTACCACGGATCACGAATCAGAGGAGGACACAACAGCAACTCTCTGATCGTTCTCATCGACGTCATCTCCGCCAGCGAGAAGCTGAGGATCGCACCGGCAATTCTTGAGGCCGCGGCAGAACACCACATGATCCCCCACTACAGGATCGCCGGGCAGGTCAGGTTCGACCCAGTTGACCTCGATCGCTGGGTTCGCGAGCACAGAATCGATGAGTTCGCTCCGGTCAGGGAGGTGGAGTGAGAGGCAGTCACCACCACAACTACCAGGGCGGCCCTGCGGGCCGCCTCAAACAACAAACGACTGCTGCCGATAAGAGACCAGCACCCACTGAAGCTTGGTCTGAGCTATGCAAGCCGATCCCGTTTCCCCCGCAATCGATCTCCCGCCATGGACGGGTGAGCCCTGCCGGGAACTTCCCCCGACGGCGATCACGAGACCCGACGAACTCATGCGGACGCTGATCCGAAGCGACTTCTGCTTCGGGATGGACATCGTCCAGACGCTCAACCGCTCGATCGCGCGCAAACTTCGCGGCGGCGAGCTCCACGAGTACCCCAATGGACATTTCGTGGTCACGCTGTGGTTGGCGTATCTCTTCAACGAGCGAATGGAGCCCGACGAGGTCGACCCCCACGCCGCGACCCCGCTCCCCGACGCTGTTCGCTGGCACGACACGGAGCTCGCGTTCTCGTGCCTGGCAGGCGCATGGACCCACGTAGGAGCCGAACTCGGATTCGTCTACTGCGGCCAGCGCTACGCCTACCACTGGCCCGACTACTGCAAGCACTACCCCTTCCCACCCCAGTTCGTGCGCGGATGGTGGCGCGACTACGAGGGCGACGAAGACGAGGAACCCTTCGCCCCAGGGTAGCCGGCCAGCCGGCCCGCGCTAGATCGCTACGACTTCCGGTGAGGGAGAACGGCGAAGGGAGGGTGAAAGACCGTCTCGTGTCTCTGATCGAACTGTGCCGACTCTGTGCCAGCTCTGTGGAGGGTCTTGATTCTTCTCGCTGGCTCCGTAGCTTTGAAGGATCTATACAAAGCGGCCCCCGCACTGGTGGAACAGTCGGGGGCCTGGCACAGAAGGAGTGACCTTCCATGCATGAGCAGCGTACCGGCGCGCCCCGAGAGGGCGTGCAGACGGCCACCGTGGCCGAAGTGGAGGAGCAGACCGACAGACTTATCCTCAGCCTGCTGTCGAGTTCTCAATTTCCTGGGTTGTGGTCAGTCAATGAGCTCGCCCGAGAAATCGGCAAGCCCATAGACGTAGAGGATGCGATCCACCGCCTACACGGCCAAGGACTCATCCATCGCCTCGATGAGTTCGTGTTCGTCAGCCACGCCGCCGCGTGCTGCGAGGCGCTCCGGCTGTAGCGGCGAGGAAGATCCGATCTGGGGGCGCGAGCGCAAAAGGATCGCACTGGTGTTGGCAGGTGGGACCTGCCAACGACGAGCATTATGGGCTGGGTGAAGGGATCGGCGCCGCGGCGTCAAGTCCTCTGCTCCGCTCCGAACGCCCGGGAGGGTCACTTGACCCCACTAATCGTTGACTCGGGAGCACTTCACCTTTATCGCTTCCGCCACTACCCGCGGCGCTCCGCACCGCCTGAACCTAAATAGAGTGTGCCGATACTGTGACAATTACCAGAAACCCCTTGTGCCTCGCCGGGGAAGCAGGTAAAATTCGTGGGTCAAGTAATCGTTTGCTTTACCTAAAAGCTAGCGACCCCCGCACGCCGGGCTGTCACCCGGGGCGGGGGCCTAAACACAAGAGAAAGGTACTTCTCCCGTGTCTGAGAAACACTGTACCCCCAAGCCCCGCCGGCGCGCTACTCCAGCCACCAACCCGGCAACAGCGCCCCCCAGCAAGCAGGCACCCAGTGGACATGTGTCCACTGAAGCTCGCCCCGCGAAGCGCAAGCCCCCGACGCCTGCGAAGGCCTCGGCCACGGAGGCGCTGCCCCACCCACTCTCCAAGCAGGAACTGCGGCCAATGATCAACAGAGCCCGCAGACACGCCCGCGCCGTCAAGCGACACGCGGGACTGTGGGCCATTGAGCTGCGGCTGCTGCAGGAGGCCCAAGTGCATCTGACTTACGGGCGCAAGTCCTTCGGCGAATGGGCGGAAATCGAGTTCGTCGATTTCGGGCTGACCGCTGGCCAAGCCGACAAGTTCAGCCAGGAAGGACGAGTGATCCTCGCCCTCCACCGCAACGAACGCGTCGACCTGGAGGATCCCCGCACCTTCCCCGGCAGCACCGGAGCCCGCGCGCTCGCGTCCGTCGCCGCAAACCACGACGACCAGACGATGCTGGAGGTCTTCGACCACTGTCCACCGGGCCACGTAGTCGCCAAAACGGTGCGCGCCGCCGCCGGCGCCCTGCTCCCCCCGCCACCAGCCACCGCTCCGCCTCAGATCCCTCCACACGAAGACGAAGACGAAGAGCCGGAACAGGAGCCGCCGGCCGAGGTACAACGGCTGCAGGCCTCGATCGAGCGAATACGCGATCTCCTCGACGAGCTCTACCTCGCAGAGGAAATCGACCCGGTCGCCGTGCAGCGCGCATACGAGCACCTACTCGAAGACACCCAGGCACTGGGCAGCGTCCTCGACGCCGTGCTGCCGGTGGAGGTGGAGTAGTGATCCACTACCACGGAACCCCGATCACACCTCGCGGAGCCCTCGGCCAGCTCCCCGGAAGATGCTTCTGCGTGTCATACGCAAGACCCGAGCAAGTCACCACTTGCCACCAGCTTGGGCAATCGATCCTGCTCGACAACGGCGCCTACACCTCCTGGACACAGCGAAAGCCAACGGACTGGCCCGGCTACTACGCCTGGAGCGAACGCTGGCTGCAGTACCCGTCCACCTGGGCCGTGATCCCGGACGTCATCGACGGCACCGCCGAGCAGAACGATGCGCTGATCCGCCAATGGCCGCACGGCGATCGCGGCGCCCCGGTCTGGCACATGCACGAGCCGATCGACCGCCTCCTTGCCTTGGCCGACTCCTGGCCTCGGGTGTGCATCGGCAGCTCCGGCGCCTACAGCACCGTCGGTGACTACCGCTGGCACTACCGCATGGACGCAGCGATGAACGCGCTGTGCGGCACCGGGCCGGTGCCCGTCTGGCTGCACCTGCTGCGCGGCATGTCGATGTCAGGCAGCGAGTACCCATTCGCCTCGGCTGACAGCACCGACGTCGCCCGCAACCACAAGCGCCCCCACAACGACCCGCTACAGATGGCGCTGCGCTGGGACGGTCAGCAGTGCCCGGCACACTGGACCTACCGCAAGCAACTTCAGCTCGCTGGCTGATCATCCTCGACCGGCGCTAGCTCCAGTGTCATGAACCTGCTGTGCGGGCTCGGAGCGTACTGTCCAAATGGGCCACAGCGCGTGAACCCGGCCCTTGCATACAGAGCTCGCGCCGCGGCGAATGCCGGCTGGGCGCCCGTCTCGATGCTCACTCGGTCGAAGCCGCGCTCGCGGGCGATTCGAAGCAGATGACCCAGCATCTCCCGGCCAATCCCGTGCCTGCGAGCTGCTTCCGCCACGTGCATCGACTTCAGCTCGGCGTGGCTGGAGTCGAGCCGCTTGAGAGCTCCGACCGCCACCAGTTCGCCATCCGCCCGGTAGCTGAAGAACGTGACCGATCGGTCGAGGAGTCCGTCCAAGTCAAGCGCGTGCATGTCTTCAGGCGGACTGTGAAACGCGGTGAACGCCAGATGCGCCACCAACAGCTCGCGGACGTCGATCGCTCTCGGATCCTCGACCGAAATGCTTCGGCTGGAGGCTCGGTGCACGCCGAAAGACTAAACGTTGTGCGCAGCAGCCAGCTCCTGGCGACTCGCGCGTTCCATCCACGTTTAATCGGCCCGATGGCTCGCTCGCTTGAACGCGCGCCGGTGCCTACGCGCTTGCATCGATCCGCAGCCTATGAGAACGTATGTTCGTAATGGGCATTGAACCGCATCGACCCACCGACGAAGTCGAACACCACCTCAAGCGCGGCGAGCTGCAGCACGCGATCGCGATCGCCAAGGACTTCCGCCACGAGCGCGGTAGGCCGATCCCCATCGCCGTCGCGCTCCTCTACCTTCCGGTGGTGCTCACCCAGCAAACCGAGGACTACGACCGCTGGGCCTGTAAATGGCTCGCCGGGTGGCTCACCGAGACACGCCAGCTCACCGCCGATCTTGCCGAGGCACTCGTCGAACTCAAGCAAGAGCCCACGGCCATCGCACACGTCAAGACAGCCGCGCGCGTGCGATGACGCTCACGCGCTCCGTATCCTCCAAGTTCATGATCGAGCCGCTCACAGGATTGGAGTTCCGGGTGTTCCGCTCGCTCGCCCGCGAGTACGATCGCGACACTATTGCGGCCATCCGCGTGCAGCTCACACAAGGCCAGCCCGCTTCAACCGAGCACGTTGAAGACACGCTCGAGGAGCTCGCTAAACGTGCCCTCGTGGAGGAGTACCGACCCGGGAACTGGCGTGTCACGATGCAGGGTCATATGAATGAGAAGTCGCTGCTCGGCGAACATCCGTGAGCGCCGACGTTGCTCACAACCTAGGAGCCGGTTTCCTCGAGCTGGCTGACTCCATGAGCTTGCGGAGATGGTTGAAGACATTGGCAAGCTCGCCGATCGTCTCGCGCGCCATCTCGCCCTCGAGATGCTTTTCGTAGACTGCGCGACCCTCAGTGTCCTCTCTACGATCTGCAGGCAGCGGCAACTCGTTTGCCCGACGCCAGAGCCACTCGAAGTAGACGACCGGGTAGGTCTTTGGATAGCGTCGGCCACTGTCGTCCCGTTCGAGGGCATCGGACCATTGGTGGTGGACGCTGTTGCGGACGTACTGAACGCCGCGCATGATCTCGGCGCCGTGTACCCGCTCTCGCCACGCCCAGTCGAGAGGTTTCCCTTCGGGGCACCAATGCTTGCGAACGCGGTCGTCTAGCGCCACGGACCAGTTCAGCACCTCGAACGCGCCGGCAAAGACTTGTGCTGAGTCTCGATCCTTGATCGCAGCCTCAAACCGCTGGGCGGCGTGCGCGAACCCCTCGAACATGTCCGTGAAGGTGTGGATGTTCCTGCTGTCCGCATCCATCTGTAGAAGCATGATGCATACAGCACTGCCTATCTGATGCCTGACTACGTCGCCTACATGTTCGCCCCCTCCGCCGCTCGCTTTCCGCGTGGCGTCGAAGTCAGGATTGAAGGACCCCCTGAGGCACATTCCTCTCAGTCGATCGGGCTTCGGACTTCCTTTCTTGACCCACCTCATGAGGTGCTGGCCCGCGGTTTGCTCGTCGAGGCTCGTGGTCATGGCAGCTCACTCGAGAGCACGACCGATGGGCTACTTGGACTCGGTGGGGAGTTTCTACCGGCCCTCTGCCTGACTGCCAATGCCTTCGTCGACGAGGTGCGACTCGTTGCCGCTTACGACGTTTCTACGCGAGTCGCCAGTAGGGACTGGCTTCAGCGCTATCCAGACCCTGAGCCCGCTGTCCCGCCAAACTCTCGAGAGGTCCCTCGTGACGATTTCGGAGCCTTGGTTGCATCACTCAACCCGCACCCGGAACGTGACCGAGTCGGCCTGGCAATCGCCTACTACCGAGAGGCAATCCGCCACTGGAAGCCGGGCAGCGAGCTATTGGCTGTAGTACAGCTTCAGATAGCCGCAGAGACGATAACCCCAGTCGCCGTCAGTCGCTTGCTCAATGAGAGCGGTCATACACGCGATCAACTCGCTGCAGAGCTTGGATATAACCCGCCGAAGGGCACTCGCGATCGATTCATCGCCAGCCGCGTCCGGCTCCAAGAGATCTATGGTGGAGACAATGATCTGCGGCGTGACGTTGAGCGGGCCAGCAACGGTTACGAGCACGGCCTCGAGACCTTCGCCGAAGCCAAACATACTGCTGAACGCGTTCGTGACCAGGCAGCCCACCTCATACGCACGGCGCTACTGCGAGAGGCCGGCGTTCGCGGTGATAACTTCGCAAGGCTCGCCGCTGACCGTTACCGAGTCCCGCTCCGCCTCACACCCGCACAACATTTCTGGCGCGGAAAACTCAACGTCGACGACGAGCACATGCTGACCCCGGGCACCGACCCGATCACGATGCGCGATTGGCTGATCTCGCTGAGAGCCAGCGAGCTCACGCCCGACGGTAGCCTCAGAGTTCAAGAGGACCAGGTGACTGGCAACTCGCCAGAGGGCACCACCATCACACTCGAGTCGAAGACGACAATCATCCCTGTTGGCGTGGCACCAGGCGGCAAGGTACCCAGGATCCGGATGAGCCAACCACGCTCTGTGGATGCCTCTGCATCAGTCCACCGGGAGGTCGTGTTCGATCTCCCGCAGGATCAATTTCCAGAGCCTGACGAGCACAGCCCCAGCGAATGAGGGGTCTGTGAGCGACTCTCCACTTGCCGGCCCCCGAGCAAAGCTCCAGCGAGCAGAGACACATCTCCAGTCGCTCGATGATGAATGGCGTGACTTCGTCGAGACACAGCCATATGCCGTCAGCCACGAATTCAAGCCCGAACCACCCAACGGCCGGTGGACATCACGATTCGTGATCGAGCGTCCTATACCCCTTGCTCTGAGCGTAATCATGGGCGACGTTCTCCACAACCTCCGCTCCTGCCTGGATCATCTTGTCGGGTGCTTCGTAGAGCAGCACGGAGGCGAAATCGGCCGCCATCACACATTCCCAATCTTCGACGACGCTAAGAGATTTCGCGCACGGGTTCAAGAACATCCCAAAGGAGGCCCGCTCGCCTGCATTCCGCAGGCAAGTCCTCAATGGACGCTCATCGAGAAATCCCAGCCGTACCATCGCGAGGATGCCGGTCGCGAGCACCCTCTGGCGGTGCTCAACGAGATGGTCAACATCGACAAGCACCGACAGCTCCATGCCGCCATGGCCTATCCAGAGGCGAGCGGCGCCATGGATCTCCTCCAATGGCAACCCGAAGATGCAGTACCGATCGAGTGCATCTCGTTCTGGAAGCCAGGACAGCTTCTACGCAACGACACACGGATAGCCACCCTCCGCTTCGGCCCCGACTGCCCCGCTCCAAAGATCGCGGTCAAGAACCCGATCTCACTCACGGTCGCCTTCGGCGATCACGACCCCAATCGACGACGCGGAGACTTTCACGATGTCTTCGCCTACGTCAAGGCGATCATTGAGCAAGCCGAACGCGCTTGCACGCTCCCCCAACACCCACGGCATCTTGCTCCCGAACCTCGAGATGGCTGAGCGGGAGCTTGCGAGCGCGTCGCTGGCGCTCGCCTCGCTTGCCGCCATCGATACGGCTCCACAGAGCCCAGTCAGTCTCACGCGCCTTCGGCGCTGAAAGACACGTCACCACACATCCGTCTCTACACCGCTAACGCTCCAAAACCACGGCCTGAAGGCCTGGTCGATGACGCACCTTCGGTGCTGAACAGCAACGTTACGGCCCTTCGGGCAGACCCTGAAAAAGCAAGTTAGGGCCCTTCGGGCCTGACCGGTGCCTGCTGGCGCAGTCACCTCCTCAAAGGCGCAGACTCTACGCACCGAAGGAGCTAAATCTTTAACTTTCTTACTCTGAGTTATTACCTTTATCTGTGACTGTTTCACAGTTTTCACCCCCCTTGACGTGCATTTTGGTGAGAGCTACGTTCGGTGAATGCAGACGACTCACAAGATCGAGGGGAGCTCCGCTGTGAGGTTCGCCAGGTACCTCCTGGCGGAAGCGTCGCGGGGTGACTACTACACCCACGACGGCCAGGGTGGCAAGTCGGCGCCGACGCAGTGGCACGGTCCCCAGGAGCTGCTGCGCCGCTTCGGGATCGACCCGGAGAAGGCGGTCGAAATGAAGCACTTGGGACCCCTGATGCAAGGCTTCGATCCCGTCACCGAGAAGCCGATCCGGCCAGCTGGATCCAACGGCACCAGGGTCGCCGGGATCGACCTGAGCTACGCGCCCCCGAAGGAAGTCTCAGCGCTATGGGCTACCACCGACCCCTACCGCCGCGCCCAGATCGAGGTCGCCCACCGCAAGGCCGTCGCCAGCACGCTGAAGCGGATCGAGCGCGAGGTCGCCCTGGTGCGCCGCAAGACCAACAAAGTCCAGAGCTTCGAGAAGGCCAAAGCCCTCCTCGCCACGGAGGTCGTGCACACGACCAGCCGCTTGGGCAAGGACCAAGACGAGCACGGCATCCCCGACCCGCAACTGCACTCCCACATCGTCCTCCTCGCCGCCGAACGCAAAGACGGCGTGCTCGCCGCGATCGAATCCAAGCAGGTGATGCGAGCCGCCCGCGAGAACGGCGCCTGGTACCGCAGCCAACTCGCCGCCAACCTCCAGGAGCTTGGTGTCGGGATCGAACGACGCCAGGGCAACGGCGAGCGCTACTTCGGCGTGACGGGCGTCTCCAAGGACCTATCCGAGCGCTGGTCGACCCGCACCCAGGAAGTCCACCGTGCCGCGAACCTCTTCCGTCAACGCTATGGCCGCGAGCCCGGGCCCCACGAGCTCGATTCCTTCAGCCTCTCCACTAGGGGATCGAAGACCTCGGCGTCTCCGGAGGAGGTCAATGCCGCGTGGCGTGCGCTCGGGGAGGAGCACAACCAAACCGCTCAGCGCTCCGAGGAAGCCTTCCACCATTGGGCTCACCGCAACGAACCGAACGTCGACCTCGCAGACGAGCTGCTGGCGAACGTGACCAAGGAATCGTCGATGATCACCAAGCACGAACTCCACGCCAAGGCGTACGAGCTCTCCGCCGGGGTTTGCCGACCCGCAGAGGCCGACCAGCTGATCGTCGAGTTGGAGCGCTCCGGTGAGCTACTGCGCTTGGACGACGGCACCTACACGACCAGGCGTCTGCGCGAACTCGAGCGGGAGACGATCGCGGCTGCTCAGCGGCGCGCCGGCGCGACGGTCGCCCCCGTCACCGATCGAGTCCTAGAAGAAGCACGCCTGCACAAGGACCGTGAGCTCAAGGGCTGCCTCAGTGAGGAGCAGCGCGAAGCGCTTGAGACGATCACCGGGCCCGGTGGCGTCATCATCCTCGTGGGCCAGGCCGGGACGGGGAAGGGAGTCGTGCTCTCAGCCGCCACGGACGCTTGGCAGAAAGAAGGCTATGAGGTGATCGGCACCGCTGTGCCGGGCGCGACCGCAATGCGTCTGCAGGCCGACACCAAGGCCGACCAGGGAGTCACCGCGGACTCCCTGATCACGAGCTTCGAGCACGGGCACCTGAAGCTGGATCCCAACACGGTGATCGTGCTGGACGAGGCAGGCATGCTCGACAGCGAGCGACTATCCAAGCTCGTCAGGCTCGCAGACGTTGCGGGCGTCAAGCTCGTCCTCACCGGTGACGCCGCGCAGCTGTACTCGCTCGGAGCGGGCGGCCTGTTCAAGGAGCTGGAGGGCAAGGTCCCCACCGCGGAACTCACCGAGGTACACCGTGCACACCACCAGTGGGAGCGTGAAGCGTGGTCCGAGGTCAGAGAAGGCGAACCCGGACTGGCACTCGCGCGCTACCGCGCTCACGATCGCCTCCACGTCTACGACACCCGCGCCGAGGCGACCCAGGCAATGGTCGAGAACTGGGATCAGAACCGCCAGGGCCTGCCACCGGATCAGACCGTGATGATCACCGACTCCTCAAACGAAGAGCGCGACGAGATCAACGCCCTCGCCCAGGACCGTCGAGCGCAGGCCGGCGAGCTTGGATCAGAGCGCGTCGAGCTGCCCGGCAAGCCCTACGGCCTCGCGGCCGGCGACGAGGTCATCTTCACCGACAAATTCAGGATCAAACGCCTCAAACGCGTCGAGAACGGAATCACCGGGACCGTCATCCACGCCAACCCCAACGAGAACAAGGTCACGATCCAGACCCGCGAGAGGCCGCCACGGAAGGTCGAAGTCGACACCGAGAAGTTCTCAGAGCTCTCGCTCGCCTACGCCGTGCACATCCGCAAGGGCCAGGGACTCACCTCCGAGACCTCCGGGATCCTCGCCGGCGGCTGGCAGACAGACAAGGAGCACATGTACGTCTCCCTCAGCCGCGCCCGCGAGCGCACCGACGTATACGTCAGCCGCGAGGACCTCGGCGAGCAGGGAATGGACACAGGAGCAATCGAACGACTGGGAGAACGCATGGCACGCAGCCGCGCACAAGAAGCCACCATCACCAGAGACGTCGCGGAGCCGACCGCCGAGCCCGAGCGGACCCCGCAGCTCGAACGGACGGCAGAGCAACCTGCGCAGGTCCAGCCAACCACACAAGCCACGCCAGAACCCAGCAGGGAGCAACCCGCGCAGGTCGAGCCAACCACACAAGCCACGCCCGACCGGATCGTGGACCCGCCCGAGCCCGAGCGCCTCATCGACCGGCCCGAGCCTGAGCGCTCAGCCGAGCCATCACATCGACTCGAGCCTCCGGCCCGGACCGCCGAGACCACCACGAGGAATTCAGCCGAAACCCCACCGCGCTCCAACGCCAGTCAGGGATCCCAGCGCGAGATCGACGAAACCCTCAAGGATCGCCGAGCACGCCAGTTCGACTGGCAGCGCGCCGCCGACGTCGACCGCAGTGGCACCTTCGACGAACAGTCCCGCGAAGTCGAGGCGATCGAGCACCTCGCCGAGCAACTACGCCGCGAGGGAGCCAGCGAGGCAACGATCACCCAACAGATCGCCAAGCAGACCGCCGGGCGCGAAGCAGACCTGGAGCGCAACACCCAAGCTCAGCGCGAACACGAGCGCTACATCGACAAGGTCCTCGAGCAGCAGCGACAGCGGCTACTCGACTCTGAGCAACCTCGCGCGATCGAGCGTGAGCAGGACGCCGATCGCGAGCACAACCACGACCGGCCGGCAGACGAGCGAGCGGCCCCGATCACCGAACCAGAGCCCGACCGGGACCCCTACATCGAGCAGGCCATCCAGGAGGCACGCGACCGTCAGGAAGGCCGCGAGCCAGAACGCCAGTCCGAGCACCAGCCGGCCCACGTCGAGCGGAATGAACCCTCGATCGAGCAAGCCAAGGAGGACGGCCGGGACCCCTACATCGAGCAGGCCATCCAGGAAGCCAAGGAGCGCCAGGAGTCCTGGGAGCAAGGCATCGACCCCGACCGCGACAACGACCGCGGCTTCGGGATCGAGTGACGCCTTACTCGTCGCTGTACATATTCGCGAGCAGGGCAATGCCCAAAAGAGCTTGGATGAGGAGAGTCAAGTGCGCCGGCTCATTCACACCAGCCTCTACGTCCACGTAGTGGATCACCTGAGTTAGCGCGCTCAGGCTCATCAAGACGATCGTCCGCCGCCGCGGCGAGCTCAACCTCTGAAGCCACTCGGACAACAACCCGCTCTCGCGCAGCTCACTGTGCAGATCCAACAATGCGTCGACCTCTGACCCTCGGTCCGTCAGATCTTCAACTCCCATTTTCGCCAATGCACGAATCTCTCGACTGGGGGTACACGCGAGGGCCTCCAGCCTGCTGACGTCAAGGAAAGACTGCCCGAGAAACCGCGAAATCGCCTCAGACTCCCCGCCATATGTCTCAGCAAAGTGCTGAGCGACCTCCTCGCTTTGCCTGTCGTAACCCTCAGCAAGTGATCGCAGAAGTCTCTGAACACTCTTCTCATAATCTGGGCCGACCACCTGCGCCGCCTCCGTAGCCTGTCTGGCGTAGCCCTCGGCGAGCGACTCCATCACGTCCTGGACAGCGCGCTTGTACTTCGCCGCGATCAGCAGTCCTCGATCTTCGTCCGGGCTACAGCTCAGCTCTAGGGTTGCTTGCGCAAAAGCCCCAACCGAGTCCATAGCGGCGCGGCTCACATACGCCATGCCCCGCCATCTCCTGCGATTCGTCGCTCAGGGTCTTCCGTCAGCATGCTCACAGTCTAAACGGCCGATACGAGTCTCAAACTAGCCCCATCGCGAGGCCATCTGACAACTAAGTGACTGCGGCTACGTCGCGTGATCGCGCCCCAGTCGCTTCGTCTTGCCCCGCAAGATCTACTAGCTCGGCAATCCGACCCAGCGGATCTCCCTTTAGTAGCCGTCGCAGCTCGAAGAACATCTCGGCTCGGCTCTGTCGTCCAACCCGAAGGTACTCAGCACACGCCTGACCCAGAGTGCCCAAGGCCACTATGACAGCGACCCCGTCGATGATCAATGTCAATAGATCCTTGGTACTCACGCTCGCTTGTCCAAGTTTCTCGAACCCCAAGGCGGCCCGCCCGCCTTTGCAGGACACTCCTCAGCTGCGGTGCGGGTCTCGGTTACAGCTGCCTGGGTGCGGCCGAAGACGAACCGCTCAGCCCACCCGTAAATGCGCAGGTTGATGTCCGTGGTTCCCGCGTCAGTACTACCGTGAAAACTAAGTGCGCGCGATCCCTCGCGGACCATAAGGCAGGCATCCGGGGCCAGCGGAAACAGCCATTGGGGTGTGACCTCGGGGGCAGTGAACGTTGTCGAGCTATCCAGGCGAGCGACACCCTGGTCGTTTTGAATGAATTCACGCCCAGACGCTGGACGAAGGAGGTGCCAGTGCATCAGATCCAGTATTTCTGCGGCCGCCAGCCACCCCTCCATCATCGCCAGTAGCCCTTGCTCTCGCTGGCTATCTAGATGCAGCCGTCCCTCCGTCGCGATGGCCAACACTTCTAAGCGCGCGGCTTCTACATCGACGGGGCCCTTGCCGTCATCAGAGAGTTCCCGCCACCTTTCTCCGAACGCCTCAGGGTCGAGCGCCAGGGCAGCCAACGACTCGCGACCAAACCGCTCCGCCGCCGCTCCCGCCTCGGCGATGCCGTACGGCGTGCGGCGCTCCTGTAGTGCAAGCAGGAGAGCAATAGTCGTTCGGTCAGCTTCGGACAGCTCTGTCGGCCGCTCGAGCAGCGTTCGGATCGGCTCGGCTGCGTAGCCCTCCACCAGACTCAGAAAGTCCTCGATGCGATTGTCATGTGGCGACTCCTCGCTCTCGACAGCATAGAATCGCCGCCGCGACGCGGCCTCCTCTGGGAGTACGTGTCGGGGCTCGCCCCTCGTCTTATCCAGCTGAACGATCCGCTTTTTACCCGTCGCCTCTCCTGACGCGAAGTTGGCGAGCACGAAGCGAGCGACGAAGTGCTGACGCTTCTTGTCCATGTTCTTCGGCCACGTGCGTAGTCCCGCGCCGATGTCGTGCATGGCTTGCGCCAGCGGGACGTCGTAGACCGGGGATGGCCAATCAGCGGGACGGGCCATCAAGCACCAAGACGCCGCGGAGATCCATAGGACACTGGTTGACCGTCAATCAGCATCAGGGTGATCGATCGTACTCAGGATGTCGTCGCAACCTCCGCCCTCGACCAGATCGATCAATTCCTTCAGGGCCCGAACGACTCCCGCGCGATCGTCCTCGATCTTGCCGGTCAGCTCCCGCTTACCGCCGTAGCCACGTCCGAGATGTGGACCCAGCTCGCTCTCCCTCCGAACACCAACGCCCACCGACGGCAGCAACTCGGAAAACGCGGCCGGGACATCTCCAGACTTCAGCGGGGCGGAGTTGCCTTGATCGTCGATGGCGACGTGGCGAAACGAGCCATCGTCCTCCTGGATCTCGACCACCGTGCGGCCGTCGTAGAGCTGGCGGGCCTTGGACTCGCTGGAGACCCTGGTCGACGAGTGGACCCATAGGTCGCGCAGCGGCACCACGGCGTGGCGATAACCATGCTCGTCGTCCCAGGACTGCACGTTGTGAATCCCAACGCCCATCGCCTTAGCAACGAGGTCCATCACGAACCGGTCACCCTGGCGCCTGACGATCACATCAACCACCTTGGGGTCAAGCGGCTCGCCGGCAAGCCGCCAGTGCGGATCCTCTGGGCCGTCCTCGAGCTCGATCACGGCGTTCTCCCCATACTGCGTGATCAGGTTCTTGAGAAAGGCCCGCGCGCGGTTGTCGGCTCTGATCTGACTGACCAAGCCAGAGCGATCTCTCCGCAACGCAGTCATCCCGTAGCGAAGCACGTCCGTGCGGCTGCAAACCAGCTCATCCGCAAGTCGGTCCAACCGGGCGCTCTCGCGCGCCGTCAACCGGAAAGTTGTCGTCGGAGTGGCCACGACGCGAACAGTAGCACCTAATTGTAGCTACTGCTTGTCGCTACACCACAGCGGTGCGCCAGATGAACACCTCGGCCACCGGTCTGAAGAATTCGCTCCAACCCCTCTCGGGGGAACGTGGGGGGAACGTACTTCTGCAAAACGTGTCGTTCGCTGGCGTTCGTTGACGCACCGAGATACCGGTTCAGAACCTCAATCTAGGGCGCGTTTTCCCTGGTATACAGCCGTTTCTGGCTTGACCACTGAGGCCCCGACCCCTCGACACCAAAAGAGCCCTCAAACCCATCCCACGGTTTTCGAGACCGCCGCATTCAACCGCTCTGCCACCCCTCCAGGGCGACTACGTCGACTTCAGTTTATGCTGCCTTGCTCGATCTCGAGAACATTCTGCTGGTCGCTCCGTGCGGCTCGCAGCGAGGGAGGGCGCCATGGACTTGACCTTCAGCCAGACGGAGATCGCTTTCCGCGATGAGCTGCGTACGTGGTTCGCGGAGAACGACGCGGGCGTCGAGCCCGACGGTGACGAGGATCGGCAGTACGCATGGCGGCGCGACTTCCAGCGGCGGCTCGCGGACGGCGGCTGGGCCGCGGTGCACTGGCCGCGCGAGTATGGCGGCCGTGGGGCGACGCTGACCGAGTCGGCGATCTTCTTCGAGGAGCTCGGCCGTTCCGGCGCTCCGCTGCCCGCCAACGTGCTCGGCCTGCTGCTGGCGGGACCGACGATCATGACCTGGGGAACCGACGAGCAGAAGGAGCGCTACCTCGCGCCGATCCTGACCGCCGAGGAGATCTGGTGCCAGGGCTTCTCAGAGCCCGACGCCGGCTCAGACCTCGCCAGCCTGAAAACGCGCGCTGTGCAGGATGGCGATGAATGGGTCATCACCGGTCAGAAGGTCTGGACGAGCGCCGCGCAGTACTCGAAGTGGTGCATGCTCGTCGCGCGCACCGACTCTGAGGCGCCCAAGCACAAGGGGCTCACTTATTTCCTGATGGACATGGAGCAGGACGGTGTGCAGATCCGCCCGCTGCGTCAGATCACCGGTGAGCCCGAGTTCAACGAGCTCTTCCTGGACGGCGCGCGGATCCCGAACGAGAACGTGCTCGGGGGCACGGGCAACGGCTGGAAGGTGGCGCTCACAACCCTGATGAACGAGCGCGCAGGGCTGGGGTTCTTCCTCCAGGTCCGCCTGCGCCAGCTGCTCGATCGCGTGATCGACGAGGCCGCCCGCGAAGGGCTGCTAGAGGATCCCGTGATCGCCGATCGCCTCGGCGAGCTGCACCTGCGCACCGAGATCGTGCGGCTCACCGCCTACCGCGGACTGACCGCGATCGAGAAGTACGGCCAGCCGGGCCCGGAGGGCTCGTTGACCAAGTGGATGTGGTCGGACACCAACCAACGACTCACCCAGCTCGTCGTTGACCTGCTAGGCCCCCGCGCACTGCGGGCGGACGATCCGTGGGCTTATGAGCTTTTGCGCGCCCGCGGCAATTCGATCGAGGGGGGCACGACCGAGGTGCTCAAGAACATCGTCGCCGAGCGCGTGCTCGGCCTTCCCAAGTCGCGTTAGTCAGACGGTCAGCTAACCAGGAGCTATCGATATGGACTTCGACCTCAGCCGCGATCAGCGCGAGATCAAAGACGTCGCCCGCGAGCTCCTCACCGCGCGCTCGCCGTTCGCCAAGGTGCGCGAGGCGGCCGAGACCGCCGCGTACGACCCCGCGCTGTGGGGCGAGCTGGTCGAGCTCGGCTGGCCGGGGATCGCCGTCGCCGAGGAGCATGGCGGACAGGGTCTCGGCGTGGTCGAGCTGTCCGTCCTCGCCGAGGAGCTCGGCTACGCCTGCGCGGCCACGCCCTTCCTGTCCACAGCCACCGCCGCCGCGGTCATCCAGGCGACCGGCACGGATGAGCAACGGGCCCGGTGGCTGCCCGGGCTCGCCACGGGCGAGCTGACGGCCGGGATCGGCACGCGCGAGCTGGCGGCCGACGCCGCCGGCGCCGCGATCGTCGTCGTAATCGACGGCGACGAGGCCCAGCTGATCGAGTCGCCCGAGACGGACCTCTTCGTCTCGATCGATCCCACCCGGCGGTTCGCGACGATCGTCAAGGGGGAGGAGCAACCGCTCGGCCCCGGCGCCGTTGACCGGATCCGCACGACGATAGCGGCCGAGGTCGTCGGCGTCTGCCAGCGCGCGCTCGACATGACGCTCGCCTACGTCAAGGAGCGCAAGCAGTTCGGCGTCCCCGTCGGGTCCTTTCAAGCCGTCTCCCACCGCTGCGCGGAGATGCTGCTCGCAACCGAGAGCGCACGCTCGACCGCCTACTACGCCGCCTGGGCCGCCGGCGCCGACCCCCAGCTGCTGGGAGAGGCGGCCGCGCTCGCGTCCGCCGCGGCGGCCGAGGGCGGGCGATCGGTCACCGCC
>Ga0310037_10000400_pt1 | contig 28803 bp, 22 predicted proteins | sample Sb_taG_11_FD_200239 | JGI IMG/M metagenome (GOLD analysis project Ga0310037, IMG submission 200239) | Peat soil microbial communities from Weissenstadt, Germany - Sb_50d_3_AS metaG (v2) (version 2) | ecosystem: Environmental > Terrestrial > Soil > Wetlands > Peat | place: Germany: Weissenstadt... | reverse complement strand
ACTGATTTAGAGTTGCGGTGCCGCTGGCGACCAGAAGCGTACCTACGAGTGTGTTAATCAGGCCGGCAATCCTGAAAGGTCCACGGGAAGCGAGATAGTAACCAGCCGACGTGGTCATAAGAATCAGTAGGTTCATTTCCGGCTTGGTCAGGATGTAATAGTGCCGGAGTTTGGAAGTGAAGCGATTCGTCGCGTTCCGTTGCATCGTTTTGGAATTAATCGCCATGCTCTCGGTGATTGGCTCACCGCGCTGTCGGTTGTCATTGCTAGAGCTTCATCCAAAGCACCCACAGCAGATACAGCCAAAGAATGCCCATGAAATGCCAGGCAGCGGTTTGGCGATAGAGACACGCGACAGCGCGCAATACCGGTATGTGGCTGGACAACTGCAGCGTTCCAAGAAACCACAGCAACTGCGCGGGCTCAACGAGAACCACAATCATGATATGAAGGCCATCTTCAAGAGTGCGGCCGCGATGGCCAGCCGACGCGAGGGACCGTTCCAGGATTTCTATCTGAAGTTGCTCACGAAAGGGATGAAGCCGGCGATGGCGCGCCTCACCTTGGCGCGAAAGATTGCGGCGATCACACTGATCCTCTGGAAGAAAGGAGCTCATTTCGACGCGGAACAACTGAAACCACAAGCAGCTTGAGCATCTCGGACAGAGAGGCCGTTTCATCCCTTGGGATCATTCTTGGTGGTGGCCAGTCGCTTCTTCTTAAGATGCTCGGGTCGAGGGAGAGTATCTAGCCAGAAGTTAGACGATTTGTGTGCTTCGGTACCCAGTCTCCAAGCCGACTCTATGCCCCCTCGCATGACCCAAGAAAGCTGTAGGCCACGAGTCTCAGATAGGACCATGGGTTGGCAACACTGCAACCAGGTTAGCTTGTGAGTTTCACAGAACCGAAATGGCGCCGTCATGAAGGCGAACATGAAACCACAGGGAGGACGAAGCATCGAAGGTCTGCCGCTAGGGCAGGGGCTGGATGTCAGGAAAACATTTCTGGCACTCCAGAGGCGAGAAGTGTTTCTCACTTGACATCCCCTTATATAGGACTTCTGGCGCGGAATTGTTTCCGGTTAGTGGCGGAATCATGATTCAGACTCTCCCTGCCTGCGAAATCGGCCGCGGTCTCATCTTTTCAAACTTTCTCAGTCTCCAGAGAGGGCTGAGGCCACGCCTCCTCTGTTTGCTCTGCGCTCGACGATTAACTGAAACCTCCACCTGTGATTTGACGGGGGAAGCGTGCTCCCGAAGATGCCATGCGTCAGTGCTTGTAGATCTTAGGATTCAGAAAAATGCAAGAACGTGTCGGATCACGACAGCAGGCCGTGCTCGCGCAGTTTCCGATACAAATTTCGCTCGCTGATTCCGAGAATCCGGGCCGCGTTTCCGCGGTGACCTTTGCTGGCCTCGATCGCCAAGCGGATGTGCGTGCGCTCCGCTTGTTCGAGCGTCGGCAGCAGGGCGGCCTGCGCCAACGGATCGTTCGGCGGCGCCGGCTTCGAATTCCGCAAGGACGCAGGGAGATGCTCGGGCAGAACCAGCGAGCCCTCACAGAACACCAGCGCCGCTTCCACCACGTGCAGAAGTTCGCGCACGTTCCCCGGCCAGTTGTGCCGTCGCAGGAGATGCAGGGCTGCTTCGCTCATCTGTTTATTGGAGCCAAAGCGCTCGTTGAGCACGCTCGCGAAGTATTGTGCCAGCATGTCCACGTCAGCCCCTCGCGCGCGCAGGGGTGGCACCTCCACCGTGATTGTGCTCAGGCGATAGAACAAGTCCTCACGGAAAAGGCCCTGCCGCACCATGGAGGACACATCGCGATTGGTGGCGGTCAGAATCCGGACATCCACTCGAATTTCCCGGGTGCCCCCTACGTGCCGGAACGTCGAGGCATCAAGCACGCGCAGCAGCTTGGTCTGTGTCGCCGGGTTCACCTCCCCGATCTCGTCGAGGAAAATCGTTCCGCCATTGGCGACTTCGAACAATCCAGGCTTGGCGCGGTCCGCTCCGGTGAACGCGCCACGCTCGTGGCCGAACAGTTCGCTCTGCAGCAGGCTTTCCTCCAGTGCAGCGCACTCCACTACCACGAACGGCCGCGCCCGGCGGGAACTGCGCGCGTGAATCAGCTTGGCCACCCATTCCTTTCCCGCGCCCGTCTCGCCGGTTATGAGCACGGTTGAATCGCTGGGGGCCACCCGATCGATCAGATTGAGCAGGCGGCGGAATTCTGGGCTGTCGCCAATGAATGAATTGCCGGGGTCCGGAGGAGTCAGAACATGATCGAGAAGATTGGCTCGCTGGCGCAGGGACCGCCGCTCGAGTGCTCTTTGAATGCGAATGTGGAGTTCGTCCAGCGGGCAAGGTTTCACCACGTAATCGAAGGCTCCGACCCGGATTGACTCGATCGCAGTATCAATGGAACCGTGTCCGGTCAACATGATGACCTCGGTTGCCGGCGTGGCGGCGTGGATGGCTTTCAGCGTCTCGAGCCCACCCATGCCCGGCAAGCGCAGGTCGAGCAAGACGACTTCAGGCTCCGCCGCCATCACTTGCTGGATGGCCTCCTCCCCCGTACCCACCGCGTCAACTTCGTAGCCGAAACGACTCAGCTCACCCGCCATCACCTGCCGGAAGGCGGTATCGTCATCGACCAGAAGGAGGGAGGGAGGCTTCATAGTCCGTCTTTCGCTTGCGGACCGGGATGGATTGCCGGGATCACGATTGCCGGGATCACGACTTCGAATATAGACCCCTTTCCAGGCGTACTCTCGACCAGGATGTTGCCCCCCCAGCTCCGGACAGCATTCAGCGACAGGAACAGACCGAGGCCAGTGCCGCCCGGGCGGAGGCTGAAGAAGGGCTCAAAAATCTTTTGACGGTATTCCGGAGCGATCCCGCATCCTTCATCGCTGACGCAAATGTGCACCGCATCACCGCCCTCGGTGGTAACGACAACCTTGCCACCCGGCTTCGATGCCTGAATCGCGTTGAGCAAAAGATTGACCAGCAGGTCTTGCAGCTCGGCCTCGTCGGCCCTGACATGCAGGGTCGCTGCGAACGGCTGCACCGCGACTTCCACGGAGTTGGCGCGGGCCGTCGGGGCGACGAGCCTCTGGGCGGCCGCGATAGCCGCATCCAGGTCCACAATATCTCCCGCATGCCGTTGTCCGCGCGACAGGCGCAGGAAGTGCTGGGTAATAACGCGGCAGCGCAGGATCTGGTCGCGCGCGATCGTAGCATTCTCACGGACTCTGGCCTCATCCATTTGCCCGCCCTGCCCGGCAGGGGTCGCGCGGAGGATTCCCTCCACGCACATCAGGGTCGTTGCCAAGGGAGTGTTCATCTCGTGCGAAAACCCAGAAGCCAGCACTCCAACCGACGCCAGGCGATGGGATTCGGCCAGCTTGGCCTCGGCCACTCGCCGCTCCGAGATGTCGCGCCAGACCTCCACCACTTGAGTCAGTCGGCCCGATGCGTCCAGAATCGGTGAAGCGTGAATTTCTTCCCACGCCACCGTGTCGTTGCCCGTTTTTCGCTCGTAGATCCGGATCTGCCGCGCACCCGAGCGCAGGCAGGCGAGGGTCGGGCAGTCCGACAGGTTGCACGGACCCGGTCCGAGTGTGAAGCAGCAGCAGTCCAATACCTGCTCGCGGGAGTTGCCCGCTCGCCGCAAAAAGGCGTCGTTGGCCGCCATAATCTTTCGCTCCGGGTCGAGGACCACGATCCCGTCATCAATGCTGTTGATTACCGTTTCCAGCTGCTCCCGCTGCGTGCGGACTTCCCCGACCAGGCCTGACACCGAGTCGGCCATGGCATTAAACTCTCTTGCCATCCACGCCAGCGTGTCCGAGCCTTCCGTCGGCACACGCCGTTCGAGATCGCCTTGGGAAATCAGGCGCGCCGTGGTTTCAAAACGCTGCAGCCGGCGCAACACCGACACCCGAATCACCACTGCGATGGCCCCCACAATGACGAAGGTCAAGGCGCCCGTGCCGGCCACCATCCAGCGCAGATCCTGCGTCATCGCGGTGCGCACCTCTCCGGCGTTGTAGTCCAGAATCAGGACGCCATTGATTTTCTGGCTGGGATCGTGGCACCGGTGGCATTCCTCGCGGTTATGAATCGGCACGACGGTCCTCAGAATCGTTCCGCCGCGGGTCTCAATCACCCGGCTCGATCCCCGGCGTTCCGGCGGATCGCGATGGCAGGCCTGGCAAGTGGGAGAGTCGATCCGGAAATCATTCGCCACGGTCCCCGGCTTACTCGAGTAGCGTTCCACGCCACTGCGGTCCACCAGTACCAGTTGTTCGACGCGCGCCTGTTTACCGAAGCTCTCGATCATTTGCGCTATCAGCGTACGGTCATTGCCCATCATCTGGTGCTCGAGCGCGGTTCGGATCAATTCGCCGTCAGCAAGCGCAGTGCTGTGTGCCGTGTCGATTAGGCTTTGAAAGTGATGCACCGAAAAAAGGTAGGCGCCGAGCGTGCAGGCTACAACCACCGCCGCGGTGACACCGAGCGCGAGGCCAACCGTCATGCTGGCAAAACGCAGCTTCATCATGTTGGCACCGAGATGGCGGGATGATGGCACACATGCTGACAGCCGTCAACGACTGACGAATAGTCAGGCCCAACATGACATTCTGGCAGTCCGATTGTTCCGCACATCCCACCTCGTCTGAAGCAAAGGGAGTTAGGTCTCGGCCAGCCCTGGCATGCTACGTGCGATAGGAAGTGCTAAAAGGAGGCCTTCTGCCATGGATATGCTCTTAATTGGTTTATGCCTGGGCGCGGCTGGCGTAGTATTCGTAGCTCTCGCGTTTGGAGCGGCGATCCGTTCGGAGTCATGGAATTCAGATGTGCGGCCCGAGCTTCCCTTGGTCAAAGCGGCTGCCCCGTCCCGCTTTTTCTCGGAACGTCTCCCTATACCGCCAGCGCCCTTGCAGGTGCCGATTGAAGTCCTGTTGCTGCAAATTGAAAACCACGTCCGCCTGGAGCAGGCCGCGGCGGAGTCGTTCATCGCATTTCCCACGCAAGCCCTGTTGCACAGCAAGACAACTTCGCCGTTTGTGAACTGAGAGAGTCGCTCATGACGCATGAACTGCTGAACGGTCTCTCATCCGCCGAGGTCGAGCAGGTTCTGAGACTCGGCACCAGGCTAATCGTTCCGACCGGAACCTCGCTGTTCCGGCTGGGGGATCAAGCCGACCGCCTGTTCCTGATCGAACGCGGCCGAATTAAGCTTACCCTGCCCATGCAGGTCCGGGGCCGGGAAGAGGATATCTTCGTGGAAGAGAGATCTCCTGGCCAGACCGTCGGCTGGTCGGCCCTGATTCCGCCCTACCGGTTTACCCTCACCGCCACAGCGCCGCTGCTTGAAGCGGAAGTTGTCGCCTTGCCGCGGGAGGCGTTGCGCCACTATTTTGCTGCTAATCCGGCGGCTGGACACAAAGTCGCTCTGAACCTGGCAGTCGTTATTGGACATCGCCTGCAACTGTTCCAGACGATGTGGCTGCGCGAGATGCAGCGTACTGTGGAGGTGCGTTCTGCTTGACCCGCGGAATCAGCCCATGAGGCCCGCGATCCGGGCCCCCAGTGGTTCCAGTGGCAGGAGGCGCGGTGAATGACTGCTGACCAACCTTCCCAACCCAAAACGACGCGCCGCCGCGCCATTGAACTGTTTCTCGGTGGCGGACTACTCGCCTCTTTTACTTCTTTCATCTATCCCGTGCTGCGCTATCTTGTCCCTCCCGCGGTGGCTGATCTCGGCGGGGACGAGGTCGTCGCCGCCAAGCTAACCGAGTTGAAGCCGAACAGCGGAAAGATTTTCCGCTTTGGGAATCACCCAGGTCTGCTGATCCGCACTGCCAGCGGAGACTACCGCGCAATGTCGGCGACCTGCACGCATCTCTCCTGCACCGTGCAGTATCGCGACGATCTGCGCGAAGTCTGGTGCGCCTGCCACAACGGTAAGTACGACCTCAACGGCCGAAACATCTCCGGTCCTCCGCCGCGACCGCTGGAAGCCTTTGAGGTGCAGGTGCGCGGGGACGAGATATTCGTGAGGCGTCGGCGCGAGGCTTAAGATGAGTTTCCTCCGCAACGTGCGCAAGTGGCTGGACCAGCGCTTGGGTTGGGATGACCTGATCGCCCCGTTGCGCAAGAAAGCGGTTCCCCTGCACAAGCTTTCCTACTGGTACTTTCTCGGAGGCATGACCCTTTTCCTTTTCGTCATCCAGGTGCTGACCGGGATCCTGCTGCTTCTGTACTACCGACCGGGAGCGAACGAAGCCTTCGAGAGCGTGCAGTACATCATGACCCAGGTTCAGTTTGGCTGGCTGATTCGGTCGATCCACTCCTGGTCCGCCAACTTGATGATCTTTACTGCGTTCGCCCACATGTTCAGCGTGCTGTTTCTTAAGGCGTACCGCAAACCGCGCGAGCTCACCTGGGTCAGCGGAATGATTCTCCTGTTTCTCGTCATGGGCTTCGGCTTCAGCGGTTACTTGCTGCCGTGGAACACTCTCGCTTTCTTCGCCACTAAGGTCGGCACTGAGATTACTGGGCAAGTTCCGGCGATCGGCAAGCCCGTGATGATCTTTCTTCGCGGCGGTGAAGAGGTAACAGGAGCCACCCTGACCAGGTTCTTTGGATTCCATGTCGCCGTTCTGCCCGGATTGGCCACGTTGCTGGTCCTGCTGCACCTGTTGCTGGTTCAGCATCTGGGCATCAGCATTCCCCCGAAACTGGAAGTTCAGTGGACCGCGAATCCGTCGGCAAAGCGGGAAATGAAATTCTTTCCCAACTTCTCGCTGCGAGAAATGATGGCCTGGTACGTGGCCCTGGCAGTGTTGGGTGCATTGGCCGCAGTCTTCCCGTGGAACCTGGGTGTCAAGGCTGACCCTTTCGTGCCTGCGCCAGCCGGAATCAAGCCCGAGTGGTACTTCCTCTTTATGTTCCAGACGCTTAAGCTCATCCCGCCCAAAGTGGGTTTCATCGACGGGGAAGTTCTCGGTGTAGTTGCTTTCGGCCTCATCGGCTTGTTGTGGCTTCTGCTGCCTTTTTTTGAGAGTGACCAGCCCTCACACATGAAAAAGTGGATCACTGGGTTTTCCGTCTTTGCTCTGGCGTACGTAGTGGGTATGAGTATTTATGGCTATCTCGCGAAATAAGCTCCGGCCATCCAGCGCAGCCCGCTATGCCGGGCTGGCCGGCTTCATCGTGCTCGCAGCGTGCCTGGGTTGCGGGCAAAGTTATGGGCAAACCACGAACTCTTGCCTGGATTGTCACTCCGCCTTGCCTGATCCCCTCGGAGTGACCCAGGAGAAGTTCAGCCAGGACATACACTCTCAAAAGGGTTTGACTTGCGCCAGCTGCCACGGAGGCGACCCAACTGCCGACGATCCCGACAAAGCCATGGGCCGAAAGGCTGGCTGGAAGGGCAGTATTGATCGCAAGCAAATCCCGCAGCTATGCGGAAGTTGCCACTCGAATCCAGCCTATATTCGGCAGTTCAATCCCAGCTTGCGCACCGACCAGTTGGATCAGTACCGCACCAGTGTGCACGGCAAGCGCTTCGCGGCTGGAGACACCAAGGTCGCCGTATGCACGGATTGTCATAGTGTCCACGATTTAAGAGTGCCCAGCGATCCGCGTTCCACGGTCAACCCGGTGAACGTGGCGAACACGTGCTCCCGCTGCCATTCTGACGCGGATTACATGAAGGGATATTCCATTCCCACTGATCAGTTCGCAAAGTACAGCACAAGCATGCATCATCAGGCGCTGGCGGTGCGAGGCGATCTGAGTGCACCAACCTGCACCACGTGTCATGGAAACCATGGCGCGGCGCCGCCTGGAGTAGACAGGGTTCAGAATGTGTGCTCCAACTGTCACGCTTTTCAGGCCCAGATGTACGAAAAAAGTTCGCATAAGAAGGCCTTTGAAGCGGTTTCTCTTCCCGGATGCGTGGTGTGTCACAGCAATCATGGCATCCGCCATCCCACGGACGCGATGCTGGGTACTGGTCCTGACGCCGTCTGCATGCGGTGCCATACCCCAGGTGACGCCTGCGATCAAGCAAGGGCCGGACTGCAAACCTCCTTGAGCCAATTGGACGCGGCCATCAAAAGCGCAGACCAGGTTCTCAGTATCGCCGAGTCTTCTGGTATGGAAGTGAGCGAGGCGCGGCTTGGACAGGATCAGGCAAGGGATTCACTGACCAAGGCCCGAGTCACAATCCACAGCTTCCGGACGGACCTGGTGGACCACGATATTCAAGCCGGCATGAAAATCGCCGCCAAGGACCTGCAAGCTGCTAAGGGAGCCATGGTTGAGCGCAACCATCGCCGTGCTGGGCTCGGAATTTCGCTCATCGCCATTGGGATGGTGTTGGCCGGGCTCTGGCTGTACATCAAGAAGATAGAGAGTTAGACCCCAAAGGGTTAAGCTCCAATGCTCGGTTTTGTCCCTATCGTCGGCAAACCTTACCTTACCGAATTAGGAAGGTTTGTCCGTCACTCGGGAGTGCCCCAACTTCCCACAAGCTGATTTCGTTACTCATCCCCAGTGAGTTCCGTTTGCGAGTTTCGCAAGCAACTTCAATTCGCGCGATTCGGCTTTGAATTTCCTCGAGTGTGTCGTCGGTCAAACTTGGTTGGAGGTCATCGAATCGAATAACCACCATCGACACGAATCGTGGTACCCGTCACAAAATCCGAGGCTCGTGAAGCGAGATATACAGCAGTTCCAGCAATTTCCTCGGACTGTCCCCATCGACCGGCTGGAGTGCGCGAAAGAATTTCGTCGTTCAGCGGCATTGTTTTTACAGGGGCGGTCATGTCGGTCTCAATCCATCCTGGCGCGATCGCGTTGACTTGAATGTTGTACGGTGCAAGTTCAATCGCCATGGACTTGGTCAACTGGATGATTGCGCCTTTCGCTGCGCTGTACGAGGGGATCAGCCCAGATCCGAAGAAGGAGTACATACTGCCAATATTGATAATCTTTCCTCCTTGATGACTCATCATCGATTCGGCGGCAAGCTTCGAGAGCAGGAAAACTGCATTGAGTTGGGTCTCGATTACATCGTCCCAATCCTCAGGCTTCTCGTGCAAAATACCGCCGCTCAGCGATACGTTACCGGCGTTATTGACCAGGATGCTGATGCCGCCAAGCTCGCTCGCGACCCTGCTAAGCGCTGGCTCCAATGCGGCACGATGGGTTAGATCGATCTTCACAGCGATCGACGGAACGCCGATGGCCTTCAGTTCCGAGAGCACATGCTGGTTCTTCTCGTCGTTTCGTCCAAAGATTGCGACGGAAGCACCAGCTTCGGCCAGACCAAGCGCAATGCCGCGGCCAATCCCACCATTACCACCCGTCACCACAGCCACCCTGCCGGCTAGGTCAAAGAGCGCAGGCATCTTCATTCGACTTTCCTCGTTTCAAGTTTTCGGTAACGGAATCTGCTCTGGAAACCGGTTCTTAGTGGAGCACGAGCAGGCGCCCATAGGGGAAGTCACTGAAGCTTATTGCAGTGGCCTTCCATTGACAAGTCTTTCGACGTGCTTGCAAAGCCTGCGTCAATCGGAGTGGTCGCGTCAAATTGGGAGTAAGAGTTGATTGTGCTGCTTTTCGGATGGCAAGTGCGGCCATACGGAAGCGATTCCTGTAAGTGACGACGAGGAACGAGTTCGGTTGACTGCATTGAGTGTCAGTTCCCAGTTTGTCGGCACCCTTACCTTAGCGGATTACGTCAGGGTTGTCCGTTATGCGGGAACAATCAGCGACGTAAGAACAGTGCCTGGCGATGAAGGCGGCTGGGTGCATGCTGACGAGGTGCCCGAGAGCCAAAACGGAGAAAATTCGGCTGGAAGCTGATAACGGTCGCGCCGCACACAAAGCGGTTTCTACCTGCCAGGTGGCCGCGCCATGAAGTGGGCCACCTGGCCGGAATCAGCGGGCTTCCTTCTCATAGCTACGGTTGCGCAGCTCGAACGCAGCTGTTTCCGGTGCGCGGTCAACCGCTGCTTCCCAGTGCAAACGCTCCAAGTGCATCGCATCGCTTCGGTAGTACGGAAGCATGGCGGTTCGGGTTACCATGACAAGGTTCACACGGAAAGACGGCGAGCCGTCGAGCGGGCCCGAAAACAGGCTCAGGTTGAAACTGTCATATCCCAGCGCGCAGTACCACATCAGTACTCGCGATATGCCCTCCGCTACATACGCAACATCCGCATCGTCCAGTTGCAGCAAAGTCGCGCGGCCTCGAACCACGGCGCGCACTTCATTGAAACCGATCGGGGCGAAAGCGGTCATCCAGGCGGTCGAGCCGATGTCCCAGGCAAAACGTTCGTTTCGCCCCCTTTCCGTTGTGACCAGGTCTTCCCAAAAGCTTGTTCTGTTCTCCCGCCAGTATCTCTCCCCGGCCTCAAACTGAAAGCGCAGCATGGTCGTTGGAAAAGGGTCGAGGAACACCTGAGAATGCGGGTGCGGCAGCGATCCGCCGGATGGGAACAGATAATTGATATTCCAGGCGCAGTGACGCGCGTGCGAATCGGATACGTACACAGCCCGAATGTAGCGAATGCAAGCGGTCAGGTTATCGGCGATCAGCTTCGGGGAGAACTCATTGACGCTTAGCCAGTGCCTCGACGTGAATACCGCGACTGCCGCGTGTTGCGAATAGGGCACGAGGTTTGGGAACAGCACCGTTTCGCCGACCCGGATTCGGCATTCATCACTCACTTTTGGCTCTATACACGGCGTGACCTGATCGATCCGCTCTGCACAGAAGGGGCACGATGTATCCCGCAACTGAAATCGTTCCAGGGTCGCGGCATCTGCCGTCTGCAGCTTCACGCCATCGGCAATTCTCGAAGTGGTGCCGAGCAGAGGATCGAAGCGGACCTCGACCGACCGCACGTTGGTTTGCAACCCGTCTGGAGTTACAGATCGCGCTTCCAGTTTCTCGCTGCAGAATCTAATCGGCACCGCTCTCTCCCGATGAGTTCGATAGCCTATCAGTTCCGGGCGGAGAAGCGAAGCACCTGCGGTTCGCACCGTTGTCGGGGGATTCTAAGGTGAAGCAAGAAACGCACTCAGGCGTCGGGTCTGCGCACATCGAGGGAACGCGCTCTCCCTGGACTAGAAGTGGTCAGCGCGGCATTTTGGTTAGCGTTCGGCGATAACTCCCGGTTGGTCGGCCAACCGGAGTGCGCCGGGATAAACCGGCATGTTGTGACTCAGAATGACCTTGCCCTGCGCATCCCCGGATTGCGGCCAGGTGAAACGCCCTTTCTCCAACCTCTTAGCACAGACCCAAAGTCCGCTTCCGTCCCAGACAAGGACCTTCAACCGATTACGCTGGGCGTTGCAAAACAGGAACAGATGCCCGCTCAGAGGGTCACATGACAATCGATCCCTGACCAGACCGTACAGGCCCTCGAACCCCTTGCGCATGTCGGTGACTCCGGCGGCAAGATAAATCCGTGTGGCTGGGCCTAATCCAAACACGACTTACGCTCGCTCCAGTACACTCATCAGGCGCTCGAACGTGCCCATATCAAAATCAGGGTGTACCTCGATACGGCGCCCGCTCGACAGCACCACGGCCAGCCCGCAACTCGGTTCATACTGCGTCGGTGATTTCTTGGCAGCTAACTCCACTGGCACCAATTGACCGCCGCCAGGAACGCTTCTCCTTTTTCCCTTCCACCGCCGCTTCTTCAGATGACGATTCAGCGTGCCGAAGCTTAACCGCCGGCTGCGGCAAAACTCGCTGCGCCGCATACCACTGCTCACAAACTCCGCCACCAACTCCTGAACTTCTGCGCGTGTACGTCGCTTGTGTGCTGTAGCCTTTTGTTCTACGCTCATCCGGAAACTTCAGCACAGACACGACTTCCGCGAACAGGTGTGTCGGTCAGACGCTTAGTGCACACGCTGAAATTCTGCCTCCTCCTCTGCTGTCAAAGAGCGCATAACACCATTTTCGACAGCGACAACAGAGCCGCTGGCACATGGAATACAGGAATCAGCTTCCACAATCGTTTCGTGTTCGTGCGAGCAACCGAGGAGACAGCCACATTCAGTCCAAGCTGCGAAATAGTGCATTGAACTCATCGCTTTCCGGCTACTTGCCTGCATGCTCATGCTTTCCGTCACTGCAACGCGACAGAACTCGACCGGATGGGCGCTCCAATCAAAGTCAGGCAGGATCGGCTCGGACATGCTGACTCTGAAACGACGTTCGGATACACCCATGCGGAGAGCGCAGATCACAGGCGAGTCGCAGCAGAATTAGGTCGTATCTTTGACCCGAGTCTGCATGGGGTGAGCGATGCAGAAGCAGCGTGACACCGAGCGAATCGTTGGAGAAGAGAATGTAAAAAATCAGCCGGAATTCTCTGCCCAACTTTGCCCCAATTGTCTGTATCTGATAGAAATGTGAGGGAACCTTTGCTCAGTTTCGTGGGCGCTTAACTCAGCGGTAGAGTGCCATCTTCACACGGTGGAAGTCATAGGTTCGAATCCTATAGCGCCCACCATCAACCATCTAAATTTACGGTCGTTACCGCGTCTTCCCTGTCCGTAAATGTCCAGTTGGCTCATTTTCGTCCGGTTCTTCTATCCAAGCACCATCTGCAAAACACGGGAATGGGCTTCCCGTTTTTGTTCACTGACTGCCTGGGTGTAAACATTCATTGTCGTTCTCACGTCGGCGTGCAGCCTCCACGCTCATCCAAGCGATTGTCACGGTCTGCACCCGCTGGATTCGCCGATCTGCGTCGTGAGAAGCAATTTGCAGCGAAGCCATTCAGGTGTGTATTATCGCCCCGCAAACTAACTGGCTTTGCCTGACGGGACACCACTCTGTTTCACATTCTGATCTCGGTACCTGAGACTTCGGGTCTGGCATGACTCCAGAAAGTGACGTCCATCACGGGCAAGGAACGAACACCAATAGATAATTTTCGTAGCTAGCAGCCAGCAAAGTGGCCGATCATGAGACCCGTAGCGCCCAATCAACTCAGCAGATTCGACGTGAAGACATTCCTCTGGAGGAAACGTCGGTGGCTGCGGTTCTGCTGGAGTACAAACATGAAGGCATGGACGTTGAAGCCGTAGCTTGCCATATTAAGCAAAGGTTTCCCGACCTGCCGATCATCCTGCTTTCCGCGTACTGCGAGATGCCAGAGCGAATCCTGTGGTTGGTGGATGAATACGTGATGAAGAGCGAACTGCCGGAACGGCTCGTGCCCATTATCGAACGAGCGGATGACGGGCAACCTTTCCATAATCCGGTAAGGGAAGCGTTGCCGACCAATCGGGAACTACTCCATTCGTGGACGCAACTGTGTTTCAGAAGCCGCAACAGTCAGGACCTCAAGCCCGGCTCGGTTCAGGAAACAATATCGCTCCAAGCTTTCGGCGAGAGTTCATCTGCGGGGAACGAGGACGATCCTGATGCCGCAAATGGCAAACACCAAGAAAACCGCTGCGCACACGAGCAGGCTTCCGCCCGCATCGATCCAAATTAGCCCGTGCATTCCGAAATGGCGGAATCCCACGCCGTCGAGCCAAGTCATGTACATGACTGGCAAGCTGCCAACTGAGTTGAGGACGCTGAACAAGGTGCTGGCATCGCCCGTTTCCACTCCTACAATTTCCGCCTGCAAGGCCGTGAATCATGCCCACGAGAAACCATTTGCGGCAAGGTAGAGCGTCGTGCCCACAAGATAAACGAGAGGGCGGTTCGCAACCAGCAACACGAGAACAGCGAAGGCATTCAATGCGCCTCCGACCGCATACATCAATCGCCGATCCCAACTGCTTGGGATGAAGGTGGCGCACAGAGAGCCAACAGCCATCAGGATGCCACCACCAACTCCGTTGATCCATGTGACACCGGTCGCGCCCACGCCGTAATGCGAAGCGATAGCTGGAAGCAGGAACATGGCTGCGCCAGTGCCTGCGGGGTGATGAGAAGGACGGCGCTCCACCGGCGCTGAGGCGTCCGTATCACTGCCCAAATTTCTTGGCCGATGCGAGTAAAGCGGCCTTGAAGGACTTGCGACCGGAGGGGCACAGGTTCCGATATTGAAAAGGGAAGAAATCCCGGAAGCGCAATCACAACGGCGGTGCACAGGCCCGCAGCGAAGAGCGGCATTCGCGCAGCGAGCCACATGATGGCGGCTCCTCCCAGAGCTCCGCCACCCATGAACCCAGCTTGCCACCAAGCTGACGCTTTAGCCTGGGCTGCTGCCGAGAGCGTCCTCACCAGGAGCCCGCCACAAGCGGCAAGCACCATGGAATCAGCTATGCCTCCCACGAGGATCAGCGCGGTCATCAGCGTCAAATGTGAAGAACCGATCAGTGGAAAATAGATGCATACGGAAAGAGCGGTTCCGAAGATTGCAATTGCCAACCAAGTGCTCCGACGGAGCTTGATATCCACCAGCGGGGCCCAAAGAAAAACCAGAACACCTGGAAGGCTTCCGAGCGAACTGACGGTCGCGATTCGATCTACTGGAACGCCCGCTTTCGCAAGCAAGAAAAGCAATGGTGTGGCCTTGAAGCCGACAATGATTCCGAGCGGAAGAATCAGCAGGCTGAAGAGCCAAGGCGCTGGCGATCGGCGCGGGGCAGACACTGTCAGCTCACCAGTATTGTTTGCGGACGATCATGGGATACGGGCCTGAACACGAGACTTGCCGCCATAAAGTCTCTGCTGAAGAAAGTTTTGGAGACTCTGTGGTCCACTCGGCTTGAGTTTTGCGCCACCCACATTGCCTCGGCCTGGAATTGCAAGATAGGCGTGAGCTTCGCCCGTGCTCGTGATACCCAAGCCAGTGATGTCACCCCGAGAATTGATGCCGTACGCGACCACCAGATAAAGAGGCGAGTCTGAGGAAGTGAGAGCGTTGAGGTCGGTCATCACGCCGTCCTGCCAGAGAAATGCGCGACAGTTAAAGTTGGCATCGCACGATTGACCGACGATCTGGCCTCTGTCGCTGATCGCGAATCCGGCGCTCGAAGCATCGCCGGGAAGAGTCCCGAGATCAGCCATTACCCGACCCTGCCACAGGAAGGCATGGCCGGTGAGATCGTCGGATAGATCCGAAAGCCCTACCACTTGTCCTCGATTGTTGATGAATTGGGCTTGGTTGTTATTGATCCCCCCAAGATTCCCGAGATCGGTCGGCGTGCCATTCTCCCAAAGCATGGCGTGAAAGAATTCGTTGACACACTGTCCGGTACCCGCAAAGCCGACAATGTGCCCGTACTCGTTGATCCCGGTGGTTACTCCGTTCAGATCGCCAAGCAACAAAGTCAGTTCATACACCGCCCCGTTTTTCCAAACGACTGGCTTCTGCTGCAGAGTTGGGCTTGAACAGGTTGGGTCGAGCAGAGTGTTTTCCGAGACGCCGGCTATCTCGCCCCGGTTGTTGGCCTGTTGTGCGGTGCCATTGTTGCCTGTTTGGCCATACTGATCTTGAAGGAGCGGAAGCTGCGTCATCACGCCGTTTTTCCACGTGAACGGAACGCAATCATGGGGCGGAACGTCGGAGAATCCGTCAAAGTCGCAGAATTGATACCCTAGCGGATTTAAAGTGGAGGTCTCCGAACCACCGGCCACAACGCCGGCATCGTTGAGCGTGTAACCAGAGGCGCTGTTCGGCCCTCCCAGCGTCTGAAGGTCCACCATCCCTCCATTCCGCCATAAGAAAGCGTGCTGGATCTGATCCCCTTGCAAGCTCGACTCGCCGTTCACCCAGCCTTGTTCGTTCACACCGCCGCCGAAGCTAAACGAGCCGCCAAGCGTGCCGAGGTCAATGACGGCGTAGCCTTGCGCCTTAGCCTCTCTTTGCTCGGTAAGTTGCTGCGCAGCTAGCCGAGCCGAAGCAGTGATCATTGCACCTACCGCACACAAGACGACCAGTGGTAGCCTGCTGCACTTCGTCATGAATTCCCTCCTGATCCAGCCAAATTTGTCAATCGGGAATGTCGACCTGGCGTGCTTGGACCGGCGCATCGTGCTCCAAAAACGGATCTCAGGGCAATGGAGAAGAACTGAAGAATTCTGTATTCATCTCTCGTAACGAATGAGGGGCTAAGCGACAGAAAGGGCTTGGGTTATTGACGCTTCGGCGACCAGATGTAGAATCAAAGCCGCTCCTGCCTTGGAGTGCCCAGCCATGGCGTCAGACCGCGTCAAATTTGAGGAGTTCGAATTAGACCTCGCACCTACCATCTGCAGCGATCCGGTCGCAGCTTGAAACTGGAAAGAATCCCGATGGAGCTGTTGGTCCTCCTGATCGAACGGCGGGGAGGACTGGTGACCCGGGAAGAAATTGTTGAGAAGCTCTGGGGCAAAAACGCCTTCCTCGACGCTGACAGTGCCGTCAACACGGCAGTTCGCAAGATCCGCCACGCGTTGCGAGACGAGATCGAGCAACCGCGATTTCTCCAAACGGTCAGCGGACGTGGCTACCGATTTATCGCGAAGGTGACGGAACCGAATGTTGCTGCAGCCGGCGGTGATGGTACAACGTCTGTCTCACCTGCAGCAGTGGTGTCTGCGGTGCAGCCCCAGCCGGAAGTCTTACAGCGCCGCACGTGGTACTCATGGGGACTAATCGCTTGCGTGGTGATAATTCTTGTCGGAGTTCTCGTGGGTGGAGTTCTTTGGGTGCGTTCGCGCCGGTCACCGAAGTCTGCGATTGCACCGAAAAGGGTGATGCTGGCAGTGCTCCCGTTTGAAAATCTCAGCAACGATCCGGCGCAGGAATATTTCAGCGATGGTCTAACGGAAGAGACCATTACCGACCTGGGAGAACTTAATCCCGAAAAACTCGGGCGTGATCGCCCGCACTTCGGCGATGGCGTATAGGCACACAAACAAAACGGCAGGGCAGATCGGGCAAGAACTGGGAGTGGACTACATCGTGGAGGGCAGCGTGCGTCGCGAGGGCGGACGCGCCCGGATAAGTGCACAGCTGATCCGCGTCGGGGACCAAACGCACATTTGGGCGCAAAGTTTTGATCGCGAAATTCGCGATTTTCTGGAGGTCCAAAGGGATCTGGGGGAAGCCATTTCTCAGCAGGTTCAGGTGAGCTTGAAACCGGAGCCGTGGCTGGAACAGGCGAAGAACCGCCAAGTCAATCCCGATGCGTACGACAATTATCTCAAAGGACTTTATTTTTGGAACCAGTTCACTCCCGCCAGCGTCACGAAAAGTATCGAGTATTTCCAACAGGCGATTGCGAAAGATCCGAAGTTGGCGCAAGCCTATGCCGGTTTGGCGGAATCCTATGGCGTTCTCATGGATTGGAACAAACTCCACCCGGCAGAAGCCTACGCGAAGAGCGAGGCTGCCGCGCGAAAGGCGGTGGAGTTAAACAATGGCAGCAGCGATGCCCATTCGGCGTTGGGCTGGCAGCTCCTTTCATACGATCGGGATTACTCTAGCGCCGCCACGGAATTTCAGCGAGCGATTGAACTGAACACGAGCAATGCGGATGCGCATGATGGCTTAGCCAACTATTTTGCCGTCCGGGGCCAATTCGATGACTCTGTTGCCGAGGCGGAAAGAACTCGCGAGTTGGATCCGCTCTCGCTCGTTATAAGCCACGACCTCGGAAAAATGCTCTTCTATGCCCGTCGTTACGATGAAGCAGTTCAACAGCTTCACTTCACCCTCGATTTGCATCCAGATTCGTTCGCTCCTCATTACGTTCTCTGGCTGATTTATCAAGCAGAGGGGCGCCCAGATGAGGCTGACGCGGAATTTTTCAAGATGACCGCGGGAGGGTTTAACCCTGCGATGACGGAAATCCAGAAGACGCATGCCAAACTCGGCTGGAAAGGTGCCTGGCAGAAACTTGTCGCTAGAAAACTCGTGTCGAGCTGGGACCTCGCGGGTGTCTCGCTGGCGGTTGGAGACAAGAATCAGACCGTCGTCTTACTGCAAGAGGCCTCGGACGAGCGCTTGAGCCAGGTGATTTTTCTCAACGTAGACCCCAGGTACGACAGTCTCCACGATGAACCGAAATTCCAGGATTTGCTCGGGCGGCTCGGCCTTCGGTCGTAGCCTCTGCGCATTCATCGTCAACTGCATTAAACAAGAATGTGCTTTCAGGTGAAGTGGCCTTGAGCGACTGATCTCTGCGACTCTGAAGTAGCGCCGCCTTTCCGTCGGTGGTCCCAAGTTACGAGTTTGTATTCGGGATTCGAGGCTGATGGTCAGCATATCGGAAGCAATCGGCGCGGATGCTCACGCGTGCGTTTGATTATTGCCGATGACCGGCTAGCCGGTAGTAATCCGCACTGAACGAAGGGACGAAGACTGGCCGCCTGAGAATTTGCTGATCAAGTGGCGAAGTCACGCTGGCTGCGGATTCAATTTGTCAACCGTGTGTTTGCTCTGACATTTACAATAAAATTGTTGTTATCCGCCCAATTTTCTCGAAAAGGCTATCTTCGCTAACGGCCACAAAAAAGCCGCCCGAGACCGAGCGGCAATTCTAAGCTGGCTGATTCACTGCGTTTACTTCGCGGCCCCAGTGCGTGCAGCGACTACTTGCGATCTTACCTTCCGTAAGATCTCGAAGTCTTTTCCTCGCAGCCTGCCTAGCGTTTAGTACTCGACCTGGACGCTAGTGAAAATGACCCCGTCGTTGTCCGGCACTACGACCACGACGTAGTACTGGTCCACCGTGTTATTGATGGTTGCATTCGCGATTGTCGTGGTTTTAAAACACTGCGTCTTGTTGGAGGCGCCGGTGCTTTCAACCTTCGCCATGGGGGTTGCCGAGGGAAAGCCGCTCGCCGCCACGAGAGGAATTCTGTCCAGTGTCGCTGTAATTGAGGAGCCCACCTCGTTGAAGTTGCCGCACAATTTGACGGCTGAAACCACTGCCGCTTGGGGAAGAACGACGTTGGCCGCCCATGTTCCCTGGGCGTTGTTCATGGCACCTAGAGCAGTGTCGAAAACCGCGTTGGGGCAACCCCCTTGCGCAGTGCAAATGAACGCCGCTGGTGAGAGGGTCAGGTGAGGGCCGTTCGTCTGTGCGAAGGTCAGTTGAGTCAGTGACAGAACCAGCGAGAAAAATACAACTACTACGGAACCGATGCGAAGCTTCATGGGAGTATCTCCTTCTCGAAATTTGCGAAATTTGGTTTGGCCGCCATCTGATCCAAACTCGGCCTCTATCTAGTAACGCGAAGAAGCCACGGAAAAAGGTCCACATTTCTTCTGTAGGGCGGCAACGGTTCTGGTTTTCGGCGCGGGTAAGCTCCAAGTGCGCCAAAACAAAGGCGCAAACCCCGTTGGCTTAGCGTCTCAACTGGGTATATACTTCCGGGCCATAGAGATCGCGGAGCATTTGCGGTGAATTGAGGTATTCGCGACCTCAAAGTCGGCCCTTCCTCGCTTTCATCTTTTTCATAGCTTTCTGTCTTCGTGTGATTGCGACAAGCGGTGTCTGTTCACCGCCCCGGTGGTTTCAGTTCATCGGATTCGATCGAGGTTCCTATGGATGAGCCAACAGAGGTAGCCACCCTCCTTGGGGGACTCGATATCGGCAATGACAAAGCCGTGGCCGAGTTGGTCGTGTTGCTCTACTCGGAACTGCGGAGCCTGGCCTCTGGATACTTGCGCCGGGAGCGCAGTGATCACACCTTACAAACCACAGCCCTGGTGCATGAAGCCTACCTTCGTCTGGCCAATCAGAGAGAAGTTCATTGGAAGAACCGGGAGCAGTTCCTGGGCGTAGCTGCACAACTGATGCGCCGTATCCTGGTTGACTACAGCCGTGGCCATGGCGCCCAGAAACGCGGCAAAGGATTTGAGAAGGTTTTCCTGGAAGAAGCTGAAGTCGTCTCCAAAGACAAGGCGGCCGATGTCATCGCATTGGATGAAGCACTCACCCGATTGGCCGGATTCGACCCCCAGCAAGCCCGGCTGGTGGAGTTGCGTTTTTTCGGCGGTTTGAGCATTGAGGAGTCGGCCGGAGTTCTGGGAGTTTCCCGAACGACTCTTAAGCGGGACTGGAACCTGGCCAAGGCATGGCTTGCGCGCGAACTGCGCAAAGGCGACCAGAAAGATGCATGAGAAGTGGGATCAAGTAAAAGAATTGTTCGCGCTCGCTCTGGAGCGAGACCCCGAAGAGCGAAGTGGTTTTTTGCGCCAAGCCTGCGCTGGCGATGACTCCCTGCGCAGTGAAATAGAATCGCTGCTGTCGAGCTTCGATGGCGCCGCCACCTTTCTTGAGGATTGTCCCGCTGCCGATCTTTTATCCGCGCAGTCACATCTGATGACGGGGAGAAGGATTGGGGCGTACCGCATCATCCGCGAGATTGGGCAGGGCGGCATGGCGGTGGTCTATTTGGCTGAGCGTGCGGATGACCAATATCTCAAACGCGTAGCCATCAAAATGCTGAAGCCGGGGACCAAGAAGGACGAAATCCTCCGGCGTTTTCGCAACGAGCGACAAACTCTGGCGGCTCTGGACCACCCCGGCATCGTACGGCTCCTCGACGGTGGGAGCACCGAAGAAGGCTTGCCTTATCTGATCATGGAGTACGTCGAGGGTGTTCGTATCGACGAATACTGCGACACTCACAGACTGTCAATCCGCGAACGCCTGCAGTTGTTCCGTGCCGTCTGCCAGGCAGTGCAATATGCCCATGAGACCCTCGTCATCCATCGTGATCTGAAGCCCAGCAATATTCTGATTAATAAGGAAGGCGTGGTGCGGCTTCTGGATTTTGGCATTGCCAAAGTCCTCGACCCGCAATGGTTCCCAGACAGCACGCTTACGCGAACCGATTGGCGTCCGATGACGCCCGAATACGCGAGTCCCGAACAGGTGCGCGGAGCACCGGTCGCAAAGACTACCGATATCTATTCACTCGGAGTATTGCTTTACGAGCTGTTGACCGGGCATCGGCCGTATCGGGTTCGTCACGACTCCGCTTTGGAGAGCGAGTGGCACCGTTATAACGAGGAACCGGTGAAGCCGAGTGTGGCAGTCGGCAGAATCGACGAAAAAGTATCTCACGATGGCGGCACGCGAACGGTGATCACTCCTCAATTGGTCGCTGAAGAGCGTGCCATTCGACCCGAAGAGCTGCCGGCCTGCTTGCGGGGCGATCTCGACACTATTGTGATGAAGGCAATCCGCACCGAGCCGGAACATCGTTATGCGTCCGCGGAGGAATTTTCGCAGGATATCGAGCGGCACCTTTCCGGCTTGCCCATTAAAGCCCGTAAACCTACTCTTCTCTACCGCGGCGGGAAATTCGTCCGCCGGCATACTGAGTCGTTAGCTACCGCCATGCTGATGCTCGCTGTAACCGCAGGGTTGGGGGTGTGGGCGGCGCGCAGGTTGTGGAAACAGAAAGATGCCGAGGCGCCGCCCAGCGCGGTTCATGTTCGAATACGTCCCTCGGTCGCCATCTTAGGTTTTAAGAATCTCTCCAGCCGCCCAGATACCGTTTGGATTTCGACCGCGCTGTCAGAAATGTTAGCTGCGGAACTCGCGGCCGGCGAGCAGTTGCGTACCGTGCCATATGAAACAATCGCGCGAACGAAAATCGACCTTGCTCTTTCTGATGTAGAGAGTCTGCCTCCCGACACATTGACGCAAGTACGCAAGAACCTGGCAAGCGACTTCATCATTCTCGGCTCGTATCTCGACCTGGGAAAAGAAAGGGGAGGCCTAATACGCCTCGACCTTCGACTCGAAGACACTGTCAAAGGAGAAACTGTGGCTGCCGTCTCGGAAACGGGCACTGAGAAAACCATGATCGACCTCGTTTCGCAGGTTGGTACACGCTTGCGTGAGCAGTTCGGGCTGGAGAAACTTTCCCAAATCGAATCCGATGGAGTTAGAGCTGAGCTACCGTCGAATCCGGAAGCAATGCGTCCCTATTCACAAGGGCTCGTTAAGATCAGGGCCTTTGACGCACTATCGGCAAGGGATCTCCTCAGCCAAGCTGTCGCCGCCGATCCCTCCTTTCCTCTTGCCCATTCCGAGCTAGCAAGAACGTGGTCATTCCTCGGGTATGACATTAAGGCGCAGCAGGAAGCAAAGAAAGCGTTGGATGGAGCGAACAATCTTTCGCGCGAGAAGCACCTGCTGGTCGAGGCCCGATTCTATGAGACCAGCAAGGATTGGGGGAAGGCCATTGAAGCCTATCAGACTCTCTTCAGTTTTTTCCCGGACAATCTCGACTACGGCTTGCAACTGGCAAATGTGGAGACTGCCGGCGGCCGAGGCAAGGATGCATTGAAGAGCTTGGCCGCCCTCGATGCTTTGGGGGTACAGGCTAAGCACGATCCGCGAATCGATTTAGCCAGATCGGAGGCCGCTGGGTCGCTTGGCGACGACAAACTCAGGCGAGATACCGCAAAGCTCGCGGCACAAGAAGCCGGAGATCAGGGTGCCAAACTGCTGGTGGCTCGCGCGCGAAATTTAGAGTGCAGGGCTTTGGCGGATCTTGGCGAAAACGAAAAGGCAAAAAGTACCTGCGAGGAAGCGAGACAAATTTACGAAGGCGCGGGAGACCGCAGCGGTTTGGCGCAGACCTTGCACGACATGGCTGAAGTCCCCATCAATCAAGGGGATTTCGCTGCGGCTGAGAAGTTGTACAGTCAAGCACTTTCCATAGCGCGAGCCATCGGCAATCAGAAGGGGCAAGCAAAAGAACTGCTCGACCTCGGTGTGATTTCAGTCAAGAAAGGAGACTTCACTGCCGCACGCCGGTTTTATGACGAATCATTTCGAGATTACCAGGAGGCGGGCGACAAATATGGAATGGCGAGCGTTATGGGCGACACCGGCATCCTCTTGCGCGCACAAGGGAAGCTGCAAGACGCGCTAAACCATTTTCAGCAGACATTCGAGTTGTCTAACGAAGTGGGACATCGGGGTTCGGCTGCGCAGGCCCTGTCGGCAATTGGCGACGTATTGTTGGAAGAGGGAGATCTGCCTGGAGCTTCCAAAATGTACCAGGAAGCCTCGGCTATTGAGCACGAGATTGGTGGAAAGAACATCTACGCCTCAACCCTCACTCAGATGGGGCGAGTGTTTCGGCAACAGGCGAAGGCGGATGAGGCACAACAGGCTTATCGTGAATCCCTCTCCCTGGAAGAGGAACTTGGAAACAAAAGCGACGCTGCCGAAACTCGCCTGGCGCTGGCCGAATTGGATTGCGATTCCGGCAAAGGGGCCGAGGCGGAACAACTCAGCCGTGCCGCGGTCGAAGCGTTTCGCGCAGATGCTTTCGCTGATGAGGAGATCTTCGCACAATCGATTTTATCCAGAGCCCTTCTTCAGCAAGGAAAGACAGACGAGGCTGGCTCGTCGATTGCCGAAGCGGTCCGACTTTCGGAAAAGAGCCAGGATGTAACCGTTCGAATCCCTGTGATTCTTGATCATGCCTACGTCATAGCAGCCGGAAAAGACTTGGATAGAGCGGGGTCCACCGCTCAAGAAGCGCTGAGACGGGCCCGCAACCTGGGTCTTTTTCGAATGCAACTGGAGGCTTCTCTCGCCCTGGGTCAGATTGAGATGGCAAAGCCAAATCCCACCGCAGGTCGCGCTCGGCTCCAGGCCCTGGAGAAAAGCGCCCACGCGAAAGGCTTTGAATTGATTGCCCGAAAAGCAACTAATAGCAAGGGTCTCCGGTAAGCCAGTTCAGTAACAGGCCGAATCGCGCCAGGCGATTTAGTCGCGACTTCGACGAATGCAGTTCACCAGAGCAGTGGCACAGGGTGGTGTGCGTCGTTGACGAAGCACGATCTCATCTCAGGGACTTTATCAAGTCGAATCCCGCAATTATTCGGATGTAAGAGTCACTGAGCTTTCACCAGGATAGGCTGTATTCCTACCGGGACCGTATTGCCCACAATGGCATTTTTCGTCCCAGCAAGGGTCAGGTAGGACAAGTACGAGGGTGCTACTGGTAGATTTGTAGTCGTGCAGGGTGTACAGGTTTGAGAATTGTCCCAAATCGCCGCGGCAGCCACGCCGTTAGCCAGGGTCATTGTGCAAGCGTACACAGTACCGCTCACTGTACAGCCGCCAAAGGTAGAACCAACCATCCAGTCGTAGACCTGGCTGTACGCAGTATTGGCATTGGAAGAGCCTAGTCCGTTTTGCGACGGATTCCAGTAATACCACACATCGTTCGAGACGCCCAAAGAATAGGAGTAAATGTAAAAGCGAGCGATGTAGGCAGCTTGCATGTTTGGGTCGGTATAAGGCGAGGACCAGCCGGCTGCTGCATAGCCACCCTCAGTGTTGAATATGGGCTTGGCCAGCTCTGCGCTTCGCAGAACGCCTTTAAGACTGCTTATCCAGGTATTCATTACAGACTCTAGCGATGTCGGGTAGAGGTTACCCGGCTTCATATGGAAATTCACGACATCCGTTTGCGCTGCGCCGCCTGTGTGGCAGCTGGTTGCGGGGCTATCGTTGCAATAAAGAAAATTCTGGCCCTCGTTCAGCTCCGGTTGCTCAACATGGTAGGAGGGCATCAATACATAAGCGGTAGTGTCGGTAGGACCGGTCAGGGTGACGCTGGTAACAGTGGCCCATACCTGCGGGCAGGTCTCCCCGGTGGCGCGGATTGTGAACGAGCCGCCTTTAACAATGCAGTAGAGATCCTGTTCCATCCTGATTAACTGATCGTAGCTCCCCTTCCAAAATCCTGGGGTATCAGGCTCGTTCCACGTTTCCCAATAGAGAACGTGCGCGTGAGTATTCGTATATCCCGAAGAGGGGGCCACATGAGAAGCGTAAGCGCCGACCCAATTACGCCAATACAAGTTCGCTCCCGTACCGTCGGAGTTCAGATCGCGTGGTGCGTCGCACTGCCCAGCGGCATAGTTTGGCGCGGTCTGATTGGCTTTGTAATAATTGCAGGAAGTGTCGCCCGGCACGGAAGTGGCAAAATTGGGCGTTCTGGCCAGCGCCACCTGTGCAGTGTGAATGGAGCTGGAAGCCATCGCCGCGAGAACCGTGTCCACATTCGTCCAGTTAAACGTATTATTCGCAGTTTCCACGAAAGGCCACTCCACACCTGGAGTGTCCCACAACCGATCAGAGCCCTGGTTGAGAGTCGAAGGGAATTGCGTATCGGTGTTCAAGTCTAGCCCGAAGATGGGAGAAGCCGGAATTGCTGAGCCGCCGAATGGGGTGAAAATAGCGGTTACGGTGGCTGTCCCCGCAATATTAAAAGTGCAGGCGCCCGAACCGGAGCAGACGCCGGCGCTACCTGTTCCTGTAGACCAGTTAAAGGTACTGCCTGCAATCGCGGACGGAGTGAGCGTGACGGTATTACCCACGTTGTAGGTCGCAGAGCAAATACCGCCGCTAGCGGAACAGTTGCTGATTTCTCCGTCCGCCGAACTTACCGAGCCCGCGCCGCCGCCCGTGACTGTTAGGGTCAAAGTGGGGGATGCGACTTGGAATGAAACGCCGGAGCTTATGATTTGGCCTTCCGCAGCCGTCACCGTTGTTGTGCCTTGGGCGAGTCCTGCAAGAAGCCCGGCGCTCACTGTTGCTATGGTACTGGGCGACGACGACCACAACGCCGACGAGGTGACATTCTGCGTAGACCCGTCGCTGTATGTGGCCGTGGCAGTCAATTGGATTGAACTGCCAGCCGTGATGTCGCCAGAACCCGGGGAGACGTTAATTGAAACTAGTAACGGACCGGTAACTGTGAGCAGAGCAGATGCGCTCATACTTCCAAACGCAGCAGAAATGCTAGTGGTGCCTTGCATCAGTCCAGACGCGAGCCCACTACTGTTGACTGAAGCAACTGCGGGAACGGAAGAGGTCCAGGTGGATGATTGAGTGATGTCCTGTGTCGATCCATCGCTGTAGGTTGCAGTAGCCACAAATTGTTGACCGTATCCCGAGGCAACGGAGATTGAGGCTGGTGTGACAGCAATTGAAGATAAGCTCGGACCATTCACGGTGATGGTGGTGGAGGCGGAGATAGAGTTGGAAGTAGCGGAGATGGTGGCCGTGCCTTGTCCAGAACTGGTGGCCAGTCCATTGCTCCCCGCCGCGTTGCTAATGATGGCCACGGTCGCCGACGATGAATTCCAGCTCGCCACCGTCGTCAGGTCTTGCGTGCTGCCGTCGGTGTAAGTCCCCGTCGCCGTGAACTGCTGCGTCGTCCCCAGAGCAATCGTAGGATTCTGCGGATTGATGGCGATCGATACCAGAGCCGCCGGATTCACCACCAGCGTGGCCGTCGCGCTCGCCGATCCCGAACTGATGCCGATCGTCGTCGTCCCCGTGCCCAGCGTTTTCGTCAGTCCCGCCGTCCCCGACGTGTTGCTGATCGTCGCCACCGTCGCCACCGTCGAACTCCAGTGGCCGCTTTGCGTCAGATCCTGCGTTGTTCCGTCCGTGAACGTGCCCACCGCCGTGAACTGCTGCGTCGTCCCCAGTGGGACCCCGGCCGTCGGCGGGCTGATCGCTATCGAAACCAGCGCCGCCGCCGTTACCGTCAGCTCCGTCGAACTGCTGACCGTTCCCAACGTCGCGCTAATGTTGGCCGTGCCCATGCCAGCGCTCTGCGCCAGTCCCGCAGGGTTGATGGTGGCCGTAGTACCCGTGTCGGATGACCAGTTCACTGTGCTGCTCAGGTTCTGTGTGCTGCCGTCGGTGAAGGTCCCAGTGGCCGTGAACTGTTGCGTCGTCCCCAGCGCGATCGAGGGTGTCGCCGGAGTGATTGCCAACGAGACCAGTGCTGCCGCGCTCACCGTCAGCGTCGTCGATCCCGTCACCGTGGCTGATGTGGCCGTGATGGTTGCCGTGCCCTGACCCTCGCTGCTGGCTAAACCTTGCGTGGGCGCGGCGTTGCTGATCGTCGCCGCCGCCTGTGTATCCGAACTCCATTGCACCGTGTCGGTGATGTTTTGCGTGCTCCCGTCGGTGTAGGTTCCCGTCGCCGTGAACTGCTGCGTTGTCCCCAGCGGAATCGTGGGGATGGCCGGCGTCACTGCAATCGAAACCAGCACCGCAGGACTTACCGTTAGCGTCGTCGAACCGCTAATCGTGCCTGATGTAGCCGTGACCGTGGTACTACCCAAAGCCACGCTGCTGGCAACTCCTTGATTATTGACCGTGGCTATGCTGCCATCCGCTGTGCTCCAGGTCGCCGACGTAGTCAGCACCAGTGTGCTGCCATCGCTGTAGGTCCCAGTCGCGATCAAGGCTTTATTGGTGCCCAGCGCAAACGAAGGATTGATCGGCGTCACCGCCAGAGAAACCAGCACTGGCTGCCCAATACTTAGCGTGGCCGAGGCGGTAATCGAACCTGAATTAGCTGTGATGCTTGCGCTGCCCACTCCGGTGCCTGTAGCCAACCCCGTGCTCGCGATGGTCGCCGTGCTGCTCGAAGAAGAACTCCAACTCACAGTGCCGGTCAGATTTTGGGTACTGCCGTCGCTGTAGGTCCCAGTTGCTGCAAACTGCTGGCTCGTCCCTTTTGCTATCGACGCGCTGGACGGAGCGATAGAGAGGGAGACGAGGACTGGTGCAGTCACGGACACAGTCGCAGACCCCGTTACCGTACCGGAGCTGGCGGTGATATTGCTGCTTCCCAGCAGACTTCCTATCGCCAATCCTGTCGAACTCGCAATCACAACCGCCGGCGAAGAAGACGTCCATGTTGCGGAGGCGGACAGGTCTTGCGTGCTGCCATCCGTGTAAGTTCCTGTGGCGTCAAACTGAAGTGTGCTTCCGAGCGGGATGGCTGCGCTGTTGGGCGTAATCGAGATTGAAACCAACGCTGGACCACTCACGGTGATGGTGGTGGAGGCGGAGATAGAATTGGAAGTAACGGAGATGGTGGCCGTGCCCTGTCCGGAACTGGTGGCCAGTCCATTGCTAATGATGGCCACGGTCGCCGACGATGAATTCCAGCTCGCCACCGTCGTCAGGTCTTGCGTGCTGCCGTCGGTGTAAGTCCCCGTCGCCGTGAACTGCTGCGTCGTCCCCAGAGCAATCGTAGGATTCTGCGGATTGATGGCGATCGATACCAGAGCCGCCGGATTCACCACCAGCGTGGCCGTCGCGCTCGCCGATCCCGAACTGATGCCGATCGTCGTCGTCCCCGTGCCCAGCGTTTTCGTCAGTCCCGCCGTCCCCGACGTGTTGCTGATCGTCGCCACCGTCGCCACCGTCGAACTCCAGTGGCCGCTTTGCGTCAGATCCTGCGTTGTTCCGTCCGTGAACGTGCCCACCGCCGTGAACTGCTGCGTCGTCCCCAGTGGGACCCCGGCCGTCGGCGGGCTGATCGCTATCGAAACCAGCGCCGCCGCCGTTACCGTCAGCTCCGTCGAACTGCTGACCGTTCCCAACGTCGCGCTAATGTTGGCCGTGCCCATGCCAGCGCTCTGCGCCAGTCCCGCAGGGTTGATGGTGGCCGTAGTACCCGTGTCGGATGACCAGTTCACTGTGCTGCTCAGGTTCTGTGTGCTGCCGTCGGTGAAGGTCCCAGTGGCCGTGAACTGTTGCGTCGTCCCCAGCGCGATCGAGGGTGTCGCCGGAGTGATTGCCAACGAGACCAGTGCTGCCGCGCTCACCGTCAGCGTCGTCGATCCCGTCACCGTGGCTGATGTGGCCGTGATGGTTGCCGTGCCCTGACCCTCGCTGCTGGCTAAACCTTGCGTGGGCGCGGCGTTGCTGATCGTCGCCGCCGCCTGTGTATCCGAACTCCATTGCACCGTGTCGGTGATGTTTTGCGTGCTCCCGTCGGTGT
>Ga0310037_10000394_pt1 | contig 29215 bp, 32 predicted proteins | sample Sb_taG_11_FD_200239 | JGI IMG/M metagenome (GOLD analysis project Ga0310037, IMG submission 200239) | Peat soil microbial communities from Weissenstadt, Germany - Sb_50d_3_AS metaG (v2) (version 2) | ecosystem: Environmental > Terrestrial > Soil > Wetlands > Peat | place: Germany: Weissenstadt... | reverse complement strand
GCGAGCTCGCGCATCGCCCCAATCACAGGCGCATCGCGCTTCGCGAGGACCGACTCGTATTTCAGCGTCGAGCGCGCCACCGAGAGCAGCGCGCATGCTCGGCGGATCGACACTCCGCGCTCGCGCACGTACGCGACCTGCTGCCGTCGAACGATGGCGCTTACCATTTTTTTCGCGCCACCTCGCGCATCACCTCGATCTCGAGGTCCCGCTCGGCCACGAGCTTCTTCAGCCGCGTGTTTTCTTGCTCCAGCTGGCGCAGGCGCTTCACGTCCGCGGGCTCGAGTGCGCCGAATCGCTTGCGCCAGGCGTAGATCGTCTGGTCGCTGACGCCGTGCCGCTTCGCGACCTCCGGCACTGGGCTCCGATCCGCCTCACGCAGGATCTTCACCATCTGCTCTTCCGTGAACCGGCTCTTCTTCATGGCTTCCTTCCCCTCGGAAGCCATTTTCTCAAGAATCAGTCGGTCCGAGAATCACCGGGCAGGTCATTCCGTCTACATTGCCTCGGCAGAACCTGGGCGAGGCTGGAGGTCATCGAGAAACGGCGCCGCTTCGACCACCGGCCGCACCCGCGCGGCGAGGCGACGAAGCAAGAGGGCCGCAAACGACGACCCCCGCAGGCGGAATTCGGCCAAGGTCCCTCGCTCGGAGAGCGTGACTTCATAGCGTTGTGACACGTCCTTCGGGGTTCAATCCGGTTCGCCGCGTGGCCGATGTCTCCGCTATGAGGCTTTCAATCTTGCTCGCCGGGCTGTTCCTGGCGTGCGCAAATTCATGGCCTCTGCGAGAGGCAGTTCGCCCGGAGCCCAATATTCGGGAGTAAGTCAAGACGTGTTGTTAATGGACGGATTCAAAAACCTGTTAAAGCAAATCGACGGGTTCGAAAAGCAACTTGAAGACTGCGAGAGAAGAAATGGCCTTCGAGATTGATCTCCGAGATCTTCGACGGGTAGTCAATCGACTCCTTGATCATGCGCAGGACAAACTGGGGTCAGACGTTCTTGTAGTGGAGAAAGATTACTACTATCAGATTCCTCTAAAATGGCGCTACGAAATGGGTTCAGCGCCTCGCCAACCCACCATCGGGAGCCTGCACGACGACTGGGAGTTCTGTCGGACGCTTGTAGATCCGGAGAAGGAGCCGGTATCGCTTCTGCTCGATGAGCTCGCTCCTCTCCTATCGTATATCGCGTTCGCTGTGCGCGAATGATGAATCTCAGGACTTACGTGGGTTTCGTAGACAGTTGCGAGCTTTGGACCCGGAGGGGCCGGCCGTGTTGATGGCGGTGACGTTCGCACACCTCCCCTCCCCAACAGCACCACGAACTTCGCGCGCACGCGCACACGAAAAAGCGCCGCGCACCACGACCCCCGCAGACCAAGGGGCGGGGACGTGAGCGGGCGACGCTAGGCCGCACCGGGTGGTGAAGCGTTCTCGCGATCTGCCCGGTTTCGGCCTGCGTTTCGCAGCGGGACCATGGAGAGGTGCTGGCGAATGCAACGCTTCCGGTTCTTATCGCCTGGCGTCCTTATTGGAACGTGGTCGTTAGCATCGATCGGAGTCCTGACACTAGTCTGGATGGCGGCTCAGCCGGGCCGGCAATATCACCATATGACCGTCCTTTGGCTCGCGGCGGCCCTAGGAACGGTCTCGTTTGCGCTCTTTCTTCTTTTGATAGGACCCGTCACCCTCTTGCCCGCTTGGAGAGCCTCTACGTCCGGGTTCAAGAAAGTGATGATCACGGTTGCCCTGGTACTCACCGGAACTCTCGGGGTCGTGATCTGGACATACTTCCTCATATTGTTGGCCATTATTTCAGATTGAATCGCAGAGAAAAGGTTCGATGTCGCCGCCATCGGAAGACCGTTAGTGGCACGGCAGCGTAAAGACCCAGCCATCGTCCATCGTCATCGCCCCGCACGACTTCACGGGCACCGGAATCGCCGAGAAGCTCGGGCCGACCTTGCCGTGCGTCGCCCTGAGGGTAGAAGCGCCGCCGATAGCAAGCGCGCAAGCTCCGCACGTGCCGAGCAGCGCGGCCGTCGGGACGAACACGAAGAGGCCAAGCACAAAGCACAAATAGCCGGGCAGGCTGTGCGAGTAGCGGCGGCGTGTACGGGTCGCCGTGATCAGGTCGCGGGCTTGCTCGAATAAGAGCGTCATTTCGGGTTCTCCTCTCGGGCCTCAAGCTACAAGCGGCGCAGAGTGGTCCTGTCGATCGTCTGCTCTGCACATGGCTTCTTGGAGAACAGGGCGGCCAGGGAGCGCACGAAGCGCATAGTGGTCAGGTACTCGCGCTCAAGCGTCAATGCGTCTTGGGCTTCCGCGAGACGTTGGGATGCGGCCCGCACCGCTGCCTCTCTTTCTGAGAGGTGGTGACGACCCGGTGACAAGCAACTTGCTGCGCAACTATCGAGAACTTCTAAAGTCCAGCTTGAAAGTCGCAGGTTCGAATCCTGCCCGGGGCGCCACCGAACGTCGCGGTCTTCTTATTTTTTGGTACCCGCGCCCGTGTCACGCGGCGCTCTCCGAGAGTCAGGGTACGCCTGGGGTGCGGCCAGAGGCTTTCTCGACCCGAGATTTGTCGCACCAAGGGCGTCGGCGAAGCCGCTATACTCGCTGGGCAGGAAGTGACCGTACAGGTCGAGCACGAGCTTGGCGCTCGCCCGGCCGCCTCGACCCTAGATCCACTTGATGGGCGTCCCTCGCGCGAGGTGCAGGCTTGCGAAGGTGCGGCGCAGGCCGTGAGGCGTGAAGCGGCGATGAGGCCTCAAGCGCCTCCCGGACGATTCGGCGGAAGACTCGATCTCGGAAGTTGTTGGAGTGGAGGAGCGTCCCGTCGCAGCTCGGTATAGAAATGATGCAAAAGCTACCTTTCGGCCGCACCGTTGCGGGCGTGACAACGATTGCGGCCATAGGTTTGCTCTTCCCAACTCAGGTCAGAGCGGAAGCTAACTTGAACGCCTGCTTCTTTCCCGGATAGCCTCCCTCAATGGCCTCGATCTCCGCCGTACCCGCCCTCAATTCCGCTTCCGATCTCGCCGCGCGCCCCAGGGACGTCGCATTCGACTACCTCAAGGCTACGGTGGTCCTGATGGTCGTTGCCCATCACAGCTGCCTTGCCTACACCACCTTCGCGCATTTCGACCCCGCACGATATCTCGCCGCCCAGCCGGTTGTCGATCTGGCACGCTGGCGGTTCTTCGACTACGCCGAGAACTTCAATGACGTGTTTTTCATGTCGTTGATGTTCTTCATCTCGGGGTTGTTCGTTTGGCCCTCGCTACGGCGCTCCAGGGCTCTTGTCTTCCTGCGCGGTCGGCTCCTCCGGCTCGGTGCACCGTTCGCGGCCGGCGTTCTTCTGCTCATGCCGCTTGCCTACTACGCCTCCTGGCAGCTCACCGGGCATGATGCAGGGTATCTCGCCTATTGGCGCCAGAACATCACCACCGACGGATGGCCGCCGGGCCCCCTATGGTTCATCTGGCTTTTGTTGTTCTTCGACACTCTGGCGGCTGGCTTCTTCATCGCATGGCCCCGCCGCATCGGTGCCGTGCCACTCATCTGGACCAAGCGCGAGCCGCTGCTCGCCGCCGCGGCGATGTTTGGCCTCTGCGCCACAGTTTACCTACCGGCGCTCAAGGCCTTTGGATTCCATACCTGGGGTGCGTTCCTTATACCACCGCTCTATCTCCAGCTTAGCCGCTTCGGTCTCTACCTGGTCTGGTTCGCTTCCGGCGCCTGGCTCGGACGCGATGATCTCGAGCGCGGGCTTCTAGCTCAGGACTGCAGCCTGGCGCGCCATTGGCGATGGTGGGTCGCGACGTGTTTCGTCGCATACAACGTGCTGGTATTCCTGCCGATGGGACTTGCGGCGGCAGGAGCCCTGACTGCGTTTCAGCGCGGCACGATCGGAGCCGTCCTTTGGGTCGTCAGTTGTGTCGCGAGTTGCTTCGCCTTTCTTGCTCTCTTTCGCGGCGCCGTCCGAACGAGGCGACCTTGGATGGATTCGCTCTCCAGATCGGCCTACATCATCTACCTCGTGCACTACGTATATGTGCTTTGGCTGCAGCGGGCTTTGGTGGGCTCGGAAGTCCACGCCAGTTTGAAATTCCTCGTCGTGTTCACGGGAGCGACTCTATTCAGTTGGCTCACCGCTCAGGGCCTACTGGCAGTCCCCTGGCTTCGAAGGGTGCTTTAGAGGTCAGCCTTGCGTACCAAGCCGGGGATGCAGATTGCCGAAAATGGAAGAGCAGAGAGTGAATCCAGAAAGTTCACCCTCCGAGGGTGCGCGTCTCCCCCGGTGCCGGTCCACCTTCGCACGAGCTTGCCCATCCCCGCAACGGTGCAACGCTCCGCTCGCGGGTCCTTCACTCGCTGACGCGCCACCTGACGAGGCGCTTCGGCGGCGAAACGCCTGCTCGGACGGCGGCCGTGGTACGGTCCGTGAAGTATGAAGCGACTGCTCGTCGGAGCCGCGATCCTCGTCGTCCTCGCGGTGGTCGTCGTGGCCGCGCACATGGCCTTCATCGAGATCGGGCGCGAGGTCGTCACGCTGCGCACGCAGCGTCCTGACGGCAGTTGGCAGGACACGCGGCTTTGGATCGTCGACGACGGCGGCTCGTCGTGGCTCCACAGCGGCGGCAGCGCCTGGTTGAAGCGATTCGAAGGAGATCCCGTCGTCGAGCTCGAGCGCGGCGACCAGAGCCGCCGGTACCGCGCGCACGCGGTTCCAGGCTTCCATCCTCGGATCGACCAGCTTCTTGGCGAGAAATACGGCCTGGCCGACCGCTGGGTTCGGTTCATCAGCCCCGACAACGAACGTACGGTCGTCGTTCGCCTCGACCCGCTCTGACGAAAGAGTCGATCACGCGAGGGAAACGAGATCCTCGTCGTCTTCATTCACGGGCCAGCGGCCTGGGGGAAGCACACGATCGGATTGCTGCTCAGCGCGCCAGGACGGGGTTTCCGCTCTTTGACAATCACCTGGCCGTCGAGCGGCGGCAGGAGGCGCCTTCGGCGCGGAGACCGGAACCACTCCCCCTGTGGACTCCGCTCTCAAGAGCCACACTGCTCTTCAGCTCGAAAGCTCCAACCCACCCACACACGGTTCGCGCGACAGCCCAGCGCGGCGTGATGAGAGCTGCTTCCCGCCGCGCCCCTCAGGATGCGCGACTACAAGGGCCCACGGCGCTCGAGCAGACGCCGCGCCAACCGTGGCGACAGCAGGGCGCCGAGTGTCGATGTCGGAGCTCCGGATTTCGGCTTGAAGTGTCGCTCGCCTGTGGGCAGCATCGGTGGCGGAGCAGTGACCACGAGGCCGAGTACCGCTCTAGACGGGCTCGCTTCTGCCTTCGAACACCACTCGATCCACAGCCTCGCGCGTGCTTGTCACAGTCACCCGACGTCCTGTGGTATAGGCGAAACAGCGCTCGATGAAACCCTGCCCCGTATATCGGACAGCGTCCGGATAGTCTGCGGCCTCCGTGACCTCGATGCGGAATCGCTCCATCGTTCCAGTGAATCGCCACCGCGTGAAGTTGTGCGCAGCAGCGGCCAACGTGTTCAGGAAGGGGCCGAAGCGGTCCCCGAGACGTTGCGCATTCTCGGGTTTGAGTTGGTCGTAGATTCCCAAGGCGATGACCCGGTCCGCACTGAGACGCCCCGCCTCGATCAAATACTCGACGTTGCCATGGCCTTCCTTCGCCATCAGGAGCCGCAGCAGCCGGTCCTCAGTTGCCACCGGGTACCAGCTCCCGGGTCGAACTGGCTCCTCGAGGATCCGTAGGTCCTCCGGGGTGAGCGCAGCCTCGAGGTCGCCTTGCGTGATGCGCCCCCGCTTCATGCGTTCCTGGACCGATGCGACGAGCAGCTGCATGAAGCTGCCCTTGATACTCGGGGTCTTCATCTACACCCCCCTCCGAATTGGTTCGTCATCGGTGGACGAGGAGAACCGCTTGAGCGGCGCGGCCAGAACCAGGGCCTGCCGGTCGCCTAGAGCGCCGCTGTTCAAGAGAACACTAGATCCGGGACACCGCCACCTGGTGCGAGCTACGGTTGGAGCCGGATAGAGCCGGGAGGCGCCACGGGGGCAGCCTGGGTGCGGCCTTTCCATCCCTCATCAGCGGGTTCATGAGGCCAGTATGAATCGCTATCGAACAGGGCGTGCCTGGGGCGCCATGAAGTGCTCGATCGACTGCGGCCCGAGTGGGCGCTCACGCGCGACCAGGGAATCGTGGAGCCTGCACATCGGCACGCCTCCGCGTAGAGTTCGAAGAATCCTCGCATCTCCAGGAAACCTCGCGGCTCAATCACTCGGCTTCGGGAGCAACCAACGGCGGCTGCTCACCAAGCATGTCGCTGATTAACATGAGCTGGAGCCGAACGCCCGGCCCTCCGGGCGCACGGTCAGCGGCGGCCGCCCGTCGGTCGAACTTTGCGATACGGCGGCCAGCAGCGAATAATCCGTTGGACGGTCAAATGGCACGACCACGCTTGATACAGGCATCTGAATGGGAGTTCAGGAGCCCAGCGCCTTGTGCGTCGGTTACCGGCATGTGGCATCGCTACTCGGTGCGCACGAAGAGGAACAGACGGGCTGGACATCGCTGTGCGTATGCTTTTCACATTCGCAGGTGGCAGCGGTCACTTGGAGCCACTCCTCCCGATCGCCCGCGCCGCCGAGCTTGCGGGCCACACTGTCGCTTTGGCCGGTCGGCCATGGATGATCCCGGAGGTTGAGACCCTTGGGTTCCCCGCTTTTGCCGCAGGGTCGGATGTCGGCCTTACGCCGAAGCGACTTCCGCTGGCTGAGGTCAATCTGGAGCGGGATATTCTGGCCGTCGGTAAGGGCTTCGGGTGTCGCATTGCACGCGAACGGGCGGCGGACATCCTCCCGTTGTGCGCCGCGTGGCGGCCCGACCTCATGGTATCCGAGGAGCTGGACTTCGGGCCCATGGTCGTTGCTGAGCGGCTCGCGCTGCCCAGTGCAACCGTGCTCGTCATCGCAGCGGGCTCCTTCCTCCGATCTGATGTCGTTGCTGAACCGCTGAACGAGGTGCGCGCGGAGCACGGTCTGCCGCCCGACCCCGATCTCGCGATGCCCAACCGCTATCTTGTCCTGTCGCCCTTCCCGCCGAGCTATCGCGATCCCGCCTTCCCGTTGCCAGCCACTGCGCACGCAGTGCGTTTGCTTACGCGCGACGCTGCGCGAAACGATGCCGTACCCCCATGGATCACACGTCTGGACACCGCGCCGACGATCTACTTCACGCTAGGCACCATCTACAACATGGAGTCGGGTGATCTTTTTCATCGCGTGCTTGCGGGACTGCGTGACCTCCGGGTCAACCTCATTGTGACGGTGGGCCGGGACATCGATCCGGAAGAGTTTGGCCCGCAACCCACCCACGTCCACATCGAGCGGTACATCCCCCAAGCCGTGCTCTTGCCCCATTGCGATCTGGTCATCTCGCACGCCGGCTCAGGCAGCGTGATGGGCGCGCTGGCGCATGGCCTGCCGATGGTGCTGATCCCGATGGGCGCCGACCAGCCGATGAACGCGGCCCGCTGCGCGGCGCTCGGTGTCGCGCAGGTGCTCGACGCCGTGGCGGCTACGCCTCAAGCCGTGCGTGAGGCCGTATCGCGTGTGCTGGAAAACCCAGCGTATCGACAGGCTGCCGCACGCATGCGGGACGAGATTGCCGTCCTCCCTCCTCCAGAGCACGCCATCATGTGGCTCGAACGGCTCGCGAAGGAGAAACGACCTCTCTTCTCAGCGTGAATCAAGCGCTGACAACGACCTGCCCTGGGCAAATCTGTTATCGGCATCGATCCCGGTATCCGGTGTCCATCTCCGACGCCGGTTCGAAGCTCTACCCGTGCTTCGCTCTCTTCTTCTGCGCATAGTCGGGGTCGATCAGGCGCTTCGGGTGGAGGCCGTTCACGTATCCCATGAAGCTAGGCTCGGCGATGCTGTAGCCGAGCAGCTCCTGCACGCGGGGGGAAAGGCCGCCCGCCAGGTGAGGCGGCACCGCGAGCGCCATGTTTTCGAGCTGGCGCAGCCACGGCTGGCAGTACTGGGACGTGACGCCGAGACGGGTCGCACCGCCCCAACTCGCGCCGCCGCGGTGCAGGAGGGTGCCGGCAAACACGACGACCGAGCCCGCGGACATGCAGATCGACACGGCCTGGGCACTGTTCGGTGCGGGCGCATCGTCTCCCCAGAGGTGGCTCCGTGGGATCACCTGCGTGGCGCCGGTCTCCGCCGTGAATTCGTCGAGCGCCCAGATCGCGGAGACGCCGTGCATTGGACGTGGGCGCGGCGCGCGGCAACCACCGTCGTCGAAGTGCCAGCCCTGCGGCGTCTCGCCCGGATGAACGTGGATCGCAAGGAACGCCGAGAGCAGGTAGTGCGGTGCGAGGAGCCGGTCCACGATCGCAAGCAGGCGTGGATGCTCGACCAGCAGGGCGAGCGCCGGTTCTTTCGCGAGGAGCGCGTAGACGCGCTCCGTGTGGAAGCCTTCGAAGTCGTTGCGACCCATCAGCTTCCCCTGCAAATAGGGCGCGAGGGCGGAGCGCATCGCGACCACCTCTGCGGGCGAGAGCAGGTCGCGAAGCACCACGAAGCCCTCCCCGCGGATGGTACTCGCGTGCGCGTCGGCCTCGGGATCGGGTGCGAGTTCCCGAGACGGCGCCACAGGCGCATACACGGGATCGAGATCCGGCATGCGCGAACTCTATCTCAGTGGCCATTGCCGGCCAGAAGAAGATTGACGGGAAGGATCGATTCTTGACGAGGGTGCTCATCGCCTCCGAGCATCCGTCTGCGAGGCAACCCAGCGGTCATCATGCGGTCAATTGTTAGGCTGAGATGCGCAACGCGCTTGTACAGCCAAACAGTTGGGGCTCCAGGCGCGTGAAGCGACGGGTAGTCGAGCGGGTTTGGTCTCAGCTTTTGTCGGGCTCGGGAGAGTGCCGCAAGGCGAGGAAAGCGCGGTGGTAAACGCGACAGGCCCGCATCAGCCGCGGCTCGCTCAGGGCGTTGGGTGAGCCCGCGTGGACCATCCAGGGGTGGCAGAGGACGGCGTCGCCAGCTTGCCCGGTCAACTCGACGACCCGGACCGCGATCCCGTCGACGTCTGTGTCCCTACCCATGAAGCGCTCGATCCGATCATCGCGTGAATCACGGGTTAGGTTCCGGAACCACTCGTGGTGGGCATCGAACTGCTGACGGAGAACCTTCTGTTTCTTTGTGGTGAGTCCGTCAACGCTGGAAACGAACCGGGCGATCACTCGATGTGATGCCTTGACGACGAGTGTGCCACCGCCGCGCGGGGCGACGTCGGAGACCAACAGGAACAGGTTCGCGCCCCACACCGCATCGGGCGGGAACCAGTACGGGTAGTCAAGATGCCAGACCCGTGTCGGTACCGTCCAGTCCTTGGTGCTCGGGAACGTGACCAGCGCTTGGCCCCAGTGCTTGGGCGCGGCCCATGCACCCTCTCCGAACACGTCATCGAGTATCCCGCGGACCACAGGGCTGTCCGCGGGGAGTGGATCCGTAGTGCGGATCGCCTTGAGATTCGTCGCCCTTTCGGGGCTCCAAGTGCTCCGGTCATTGGGGTCTGCACCGTTGTGCGCCAGGCGGTGCCAGACGCGGCGCTGCATGGCGTCCACCACATCGGGGGCGAGGGCGCCGGGGATGTGGAGGTAACCGTCCTCGGCGAACCCGCGGCGCTGTTCAGTGGGGAGCACGCCAACAGTTTGCAGCGTGACCAGTTCTGGATCGAGGGAATCCCGCTATGGACTGCCCTCGAGCCGGCTCTCCCCGCGGGATTACCGTAGCGCCCGATAGCGGGAGGGGCTGCCCGCGACCGACCTCTTCTTGGTGACAAGCTGGCGACAAGTTTCGAGGAGCTCCGGCCTTAGGGATTTCGACCACTTGATCTTGTCCCGTCTGGGTTCGAACTCCATTGGGGACGCCAGCTAAGTCCGCTGATGCCTCATTGTCGGTTGTTGAGGCGAGCAACAGATGACGCGGAGCTGCGCACCGGTGACGACTGTTCAGACGGAGTACAGTCGAAGTGCCAAGTCGAGTAGCGGTGGGCTGTCTCCGCGTCCCCTGGAGTAGTGATTCAAGCAGCTGATGTATTCCTGCTTCACAACTTCGAATTGGATGGCCCTGAGGCCAAGCCCCAATAAAACCCAGTTCAGTAAGAGCCTCGCACAGCCCGTTGACCTACACGGACGCGGTGGCTTTCACAGGTGCGTGAGGTGCCGTCTGGGTGGGTTCCGTCGTGGGCGACCGGCTGAGCACGTCAGTACTGAGCGCTTAGCACTGGGTCTGCACCGGTCCGCAGGGAATTTCCGGGAAACGACGGGAAAGAGTGGGAAGATCAGGCTAGGCGCGCGCAGGCGACAACTTTCACGATCAGCGGAGGAGGTATCCTCTTACGGTTGAGCGCGGAGAACGCCCGGCGTGCAGGCGGCTCCGTGGAAGGGCTGCGGTCGGGGTGCCACGACAACGCGCATGAGGGAAACTGCGATGACCAAGCTTTATGTCACCAACATCAACGATCTCCCGAAAGTGGCAGGACGAATCCAACCCAGCGCCCTGATCTCATTGGTGCCGATGGAGGAGCAGCCACGCACGCCTTCCGGGGTCGATCCCGACCGTCACCTCCGCCTCCTGATTCACGATATCACGGAGTCGGATGACGCCGGCATTCTGCCCCAGTCGGAACACATTCAGACGCTGATAGACTTCATCCGCGGCTGGCAGCCGAAGGATGGTCCGCTTCTGCTTCATTGCATCGCGGGTGTGAGCCGTTCGCCAGCCGCAGCGCTCATCACGCTGGTGACTCTGGCACCAGGCCACGAACATGAGGCGGCTCGGGTTCTGCGCTGCGCCGGGCCCCATTTCATGCCGAATCGCCGGATGATTCAGCTGGCGGACGACATCCTTGGAAGCGGTGGCCGTCTGCTCGCGGCCTATGCAGCCATGGGACCGGCGGACCTCACTGGCGAACCTCCCGCCGAGGTCGAGATCCCCCTTCTGGATCCTGCAACGATTTCCCGCTCTCCCTGACGTGGCCATCTCGTGGGAGTAGCGCGCTTCACAAAATCGCGAGCAGCCGAAACGGGTGCACGTGGGAAGGTGAACACGAGGCGCGGCAGAAACGGGGGCAGCCAAGACGGTGTGTCCTGGAATATGAACCACAAAGGCCGCGAGGGCCTCCCTGTGCAGCAAACCACCGGCGGCACTGGCAAGCGCCCTGCTGGGGCCGGGATCGGACAGGGAATGGGCATTGGATCAGTCCGATCACAGCGAAAGTCGCGCATTCGCCAACGCCCTTTGGCTCCCCCGGATCACCAGATGGGCGGGTACGTCTTCTGGGAGGCGACGCGCCGACGCACGGATTAGGCCAAACTCGAGGCGCGGCCGGTCGTCGGTGTCCAGGCTCGCTGCCTGAACCGGCAACCGCCGCCGACTATCAACCGCGGCTGGATTTTCTCGAAGCTCTTCGGGCTCGTTGGTGCTGACGATCGGCAGGAAACGCTGGCGAGGCGCGATACATTCGTTCGGTTATTTTTGGGGCTCCATGTCCGCGCGGCGAAATCCGGCTGCAGGGTTCGACCTTCTTTCGACACCGAAGAACCGGTTCTAGCCGACCTCGTGCCTACGCACGGACCAGACGAAGCCGTCATACCAAAAGTGCATCATGGAGATTACGATGGTCAGCGACGCCCAGTATACGCCCTTGTTGATTGCTGTGCGGTAGCCGATCCCCATCACCGCCACGACCGCGATGAATCCAAGAAGCGCCATCTGCCGGCCGAAGCTGAGCCGAGCGAGGCCGAAAACGCCAACGATGTTCTTCTTCTCGATCCACCACACGATGGCGAAGTACTGGAGAGCATGGAAAAAGTTCGCCACGAAAAAGGCTTGCACCGGAGGCAGCCGGCTCCAAGCCCAGATCGAGGCTACGGCCGTGGAGACGAGCAGGGAGATCTTCTGAGGGGAGACGCGGTAGCCCTGTCTGCTGATCTGCCAGTAGGAGTAGAGATAGAATGCGAGATAGACGAGACCCGCGATGACCACCGTCTCGGTGATCACGGGCTGCGCGTCTCGAATCTTCGTGACGACTCCGCTCAGATCGACGCCAACCAATCTGAATTCGCCCAACGTCGTCAGGTGGGGCATCAAGTTGATTCCGCCCAGCACAGGTCCGATGTAGATAAAATGGTTGAGCCAGAAGTCCAGGGCACGGCCTTGCTCCGGCGAGTTGCCCTGCTTCGAGTCGTAGATCCGGCAGAAACCGAAATTCTGGGCGCTGGTGTGATAGACATCCCAGAAGACGATGAGCACGAAGCCAATCGCGAAGATCCACTGCGAACTCACTAGGCCCGCATACACCAGGAGGGGAACCGCGATGAAGCGCCCGCGGTGCTGCGCGAAGATGGTCGTGTTCAGGTGGCTTCGAAAAACGACGGCGCAAAGGTGCGCATAGGTCCACACGCTCGAGCAGTAGGCAAGCCGGGGATCGATGAAGATGGCCTGCCCGCGCCCCACGGGTCTCGTCACGAGGAAGGCGAGTCCGAGGCCAAGCAGCGGGGCGAAGATGAAGAACACTGCGTCGTAAGCGGGATTGGCGATGAAACCGCTCTTCCATCGCTCGACCACGCTGGCGGCGACGGTCTCTGTCGACCGGAATCCCCGGGCTCCCGCGCTCATTCTAAGAGTGTCTCCAACCGAGACAGGCGTTTGGCTTTTCTAGCACACTCTTGACCCTCGGAGGGGCGAAATCGAGTCCCTCCTCGGTGGCGGGCATATTTCGCGCGGGAACCCTTTCTCGGTCAGCGGAAAGGGACATCGCGCTTGTCTGCTGCGTGACCCCTGTGGGCTGCAAGGCCGCTTCGACCGCAACGCCCTTTTTGCCGCTCGATCGACGGCGTGGAGCGCCGTCGGCCAGGCGCCCGTGGGCGTATGGTTGTCACACGGGCGGGCGGTTAGCCGCCGTCCATTGGGTTCCAGGAAGCGAGGAAAGGTGCTTCGCAGTTCGGTCCTCACGATCCATCTTCTGAGTGTCATTGTGTGGTTCTGTGCTGGGCTTTACGAGCTCTTCGTAACCCACGAACCTGCAATCGAGCCCGCTTGGTTGGGGCTAACTCCGGGTGCTCTGGTTAGGCACGAAGCAAGCGCTCATGGAACTCGTCCTGACGATCATGGCGGTTTTGGCACCGACCTTCCTTCGTCTCGGGAGGCTTGCTTCCTCGCTGCCGGAAGGCACACCAGAACTCCCCGAAGAGGTCCGGGTGCTTCTCCGACGCTCAGAGCCATCCTGACAATGCGCGCGGCCGGTATGGTGGCTCTCGTACTGGCTGTGTTCCGTCATCTGCCTCGATTGTGAACGAGTGCTTACCGAAGCCCTAGGTGCTCTTTTCGCGGCAACCCCGGTGAGAGATCAAAACTCGGACGACTAAGCCCCCTCGATCTTCCCGAATCGGATGGGCAAATGCAGCCTGCCGCTGTATGCGCGCAGTGAAACGCGCTGTCGTGTAAGCTCGTGTTGTTCCTCGAGTTCCCCTTCCGCTTCTACGCGCAGGTTCGAGTCGCTGTCCCGGGGTGCCACAGAACCCTAGCGATGCGCAGCGTGTTTTCTGTCCCGTCTGCATGATGCCGGATGTGCTCTTCGGCTTTGCTTAGCGGACGAGAAACCGCACGGTCTCGAGCGCTCGTCCTTCGGTCGAGAAGCGCCAGCTCGTGGCGCCCACGCCGGGGCGCCCACAGAAGGGGACGAGCCGCTGAGCCGAGCCGCTGACCGTCGAGAAGGAGAGCGCGAGGCCCCTTCCACGGAGCAGTCGATTTTAAAGGGGTCCGCGGCACTGCAGGGCCCCATGTGCTCCGCCGGGTCGGTCGTTGCTCTCAACTCCGAGCTCCGGGCGACCCACCCAGGCCGAGGCTTGCGGCAGGCCACTCCAGTCGCGCCATCTGCCCGTCGTGGTCACTCGGCAAGGCGCGCCGCCAGCGAAGCATCCGTGGCCACGGCCGTTGAATTTTATCTCGCACTGTGGTCTCTATCGCCGGGTGCTAAAGCGCGCCGCGATTCTGAGCCTCTTCCCTCCACGCCAAGCTGTGCCACCGAAGCCTCGGGTTCTGGCTCGCGTGAAGACCGATTACGGGGCTCGGGAAGTAATCGCCTATGCAGTTGCGCCGGGCGAGCGCGTCCGCGCGTTCCTCTTGCTGCCAGGCGGCCGCAGGCGGCGCCGTGCGGGGATTCTCGCTTCGCATCAGCACGCCGGAAAATATGAAGTCGGAAAATCAGAGCCGGCGGGCCTCGCGGGCGAGAACATGTACCACTATGGGGTTGAACTTTGCCGACGGGGCTACGTCGTTCTTTGCCCAGATCATCTCGGCTTTGAAGAGCGCTACGCGCGGACGACGCTCACGCGGAGGGATGCAGCCTCCGAGGGCCGCGAGCAGGAATCTCTCCTCTTCGCAGACTGTCTCCTGCACGGCTCGAGCCTGACCGCCAAGTACCTCTTCGACATGCTCCAAGCGTTGGATGTGCTCGGAAGCGACGACCGCGTGGATCCCGGGCGCTTGGGAGTGGTCGGCCATTCGCTCGGCGGCCAAACCGCACTGTGGCACGCTTTCTACGATGAACGGGTGCGGGTAGCCTTCGCATCCTGTGGCTTCAGCACGCTCGCTGCCGTGCAGAAGCGCCGGATCCCTCACAATTTCGCGTCGTACCTTCCCCATCTTCTGGAGGTAGGTGACATCGATGATGTCGTGGCTTCGATTTCGCCCCGTGCATTCGGGATGAGCCATGGTATGAGAGATCCCCTCTTCCCAATGGAGGGGGTTCGTCGTATCCAGTCACGGGCACGAAGAGTCTTCGCCGGCCGCGACTTTCTGAGCATCGTATTTCGCGGATCTCATAGCTTCCCGGATGATGTGAAGCGCCGTGCCTATGCTTTCTTGAATCGACACCTGGGTACATGAGGGCTGCTGGTATTTTCTGCGCGGATCGTAGTGTACGAATCTCCATTGCAGGGCGCCTGCTAGCCTACCAGTGAAATCAACTTCCCAGCCTCGTTCTCGCGGAGCCTCGCTTCGGCTCGGCGCAGTGGATGATCTGCTGCGCACGAACGACCGCGGAGGCGAGCGATTGGAGGGCGCATCCCTCCGCCGGCCCGGGTAGGAAGGACAAGGGGTTCCGCCGGCTCGGCTCGGTGCTTCCGAAGGCTCGTCCTAGCGGGCGGCGATCATGGCGAGCGTTGCTTCAATCTGCGCTCGGGAACGCTCGAGCGTGTCGTGTTGGAACGCGAGGGTGGGCAGATAGCCAAGCGCGGCTGTGTAGTCCGTGGTGGCGCGTTTTCCACACGCCGAACTCATGCACACCGGTCCGGCCTTCCGGCTCGGCCTCGCACAGATGCTCGAAGCGAGGACGTAGCGTGCCGTCCACCCGGGATCGCGGCCCCAATAGGCGCACTGAAAGAGAGGGAAGAGCGGTAGCAGCGCATCATAGTCGTGCTCGGCCGCGAGTAGCACGCCCGGGATGCGCTCGCGCAGGCGCTGTACGAGGGCGCGGACCCCGTCGTAGACGGGGCAATCCGGATCATTGATCCAAACATGGACCGTGTCGAGAAAGACTCCGTCGAAGCCGAAGCCTGCCGCCAGTGCCTCAATTTGCTCGCACAGCGTTTCGCGCCAGCCCGGATGTCCGGGGTTGAGCCATGCCTGCCAGCCCGTATCGTGAGCGCGCGAGTAGTCCCAATCGGGCTGATTCCCATGGAAGCGGTTCCCCGTGGCGCTCTTCATGTAGGTGCCGGGTCGAGGTCTCGAAAGCGGTGAAGCCAGTGATTCACACAATTGCCGCCGAACATCGGCATCACATGCGCTTGGCGTTCGCGTGCGAACTCGCAGAGCTTTGCGAAGCCGCGTTCTCCGCCGAGCCGAGGGTCCGGTCGGTAGTCTCCGTACTGCCAGTAGTAGCGGCCCTCCCAGCCCGGGAGATACGCCAGCACGTGTCGTCCGGGGAGTCGATCCGTCACGAGGTGCAATACGTCTTGCATCGCTGAGTAGTCGAGGAAGACCCGACCCGTCCAGTGCATTCCGTGGAGCGTAAGGACGAGCTTCAGCTCGTGCGCCCAAGCGGGGACGTTGCGACGCGCCGCCCAAGGAACGAGATTGTACGCGTCGCTCGCGAAAGCCTCATGCTGAGCCAGCAAGCTCTCGCGTGCGATGCCTCGCATGAGCACACAAGGAGGCGCTTCGAATTCATGGGAACGGTGCGTGGCCTCCTCCTCGCAGATCACCTCCAGAACACCCTGGCCGGCCCGCTCGCCCCCGCGCTCGACGGCGGCCGCGAAGCGCTTCTCCCGCACCCGCGTGTCTTCAGCCCGAACGCCGAACGTCTCATCCCCCGCCCGCAAACAGATGAGCGGAGCGCCAAGGCGGTTCGGGTACGCGAGGCTCTCCCCCCAAGGCCCGATCGGGCGCACGCCCGACTCGTCGACCCATGCGAGGGGCGCGGGAAGACCGCGCACCAAGAGCTTTGTGCAGCGAATCGCCTCTGGAGCTTTCGCGCGCACGTGAACGCGAATTCGCCCGGACCCTCTGGCCGGACGCGGAGCAAGATCGCCCCGGTCGCGTTTTCGCACCGGCCGGCCCAGTTCAGCCCCGCGCTCCGCACGACGAAGGCCTGACCCTCGAAGCGCGCACTCGTCTGCGCCGGATCGAGACCATAGATGTTTTCAAAAGTCACCACCTGCACGGACAGTGCGATCCCGTATGCATCGAAGACGGGATCCCGCATGTCAAAGCTCGAGAAATGCATGGAATGCAGCCTAGCATGCGACCCGCATACGCCTTTTGATGTGTGGCGGGGCGTGAGGCGCAAGGGCTCCGTCCATGCGAGTCGGAGTCCCCTAAACGGGGACGAGGTTGCCTGGGCCCCTCGGCGCTTCCGCATTGGCAAGGTTTCTTACGGATGACACTTTTCCAACCAAGACGTCGGGTGGAAGAGGGAGCGGGCGGAGGTTTCCTGAGAACGCGGCTTCAGCTCTTCCTCCTAGGGATGGGGGGACTCGGGCGTATCAGGGGCTGGGTCGCCTCCGCGCGGCCGAGGGGGGCTGTGGCCGATTGCATCGCCCGGGAGGATCAGCTGCCCAGCTTTCTCTCCCTTCGGGGCGCGGGCAGCATGGAGGCGCACCTCCGGCTCGTTCCCCGGGTGCCATGCGCGCCCCCGACCAGGACTAGAACAGGTTTCAATTCCGCAGTACGGTCCTCGTCAACGCCCAACCCCTGGCCGTATGGCCTTTCGCGAGGACCCTAAGATGCGCACCCCGCTTTGCGAAAAACTCGGCATCGAGTTCCCGATCTTCGCTTTCACCCACTGCCGTGATGTTGTGGCGGCAGTCAGCAAGGCCGGCGGCTTCGGCGTGCTTGGTGCAGTCGGTTTCAACACCGATCAGCTCGAGATCGAGCTCAAGTGGATCGACGACCACGTGGGCGATAAGCCCTACGGCGTGGACATCGTGATCCCCGGAAAATACGAGGGAAAGGGTGAGTCGCTCGATGCCGCGGGGCTCGAAGCGAAGCTGCGCGAGCTGATCCCGCAGCAGCACCGCGAGTTCGCCAAGCGGCTGCTCGCCGAGCACGGCGTCCCCGAGCTGCCCGCTGGCGAGAAGGCCCGCGAGCTCCTCGGCTGGACGGCGACCACGGCGGGACCGCAGGTTGAAACCATCCTGAAGCACCCGAAGGTGCGGGTCGTAGCCAATGCCCTCGGAACGCCACCGGCGGAGGTGATCCGCGAGATCCAAGAGTCTGGTCGTCTTGTCGGCGCTCTTTGCGGCAGCGTAAAGCACGCACTCGCCCACAAGGCGGCGGGAGTCGACTTCGTGATTGCGCAAGGCACCGAGGGCGGCGGTCACACCGGAGAAATTGGGAGCCTCGTGCTCTGGCCGCAGGTGATCGATGCCGTCGCACCGCTGCCCGTGCTCGCTGCAGGCGGCATCGGGGACGGCCGCCAAATGGCAGCGGCGCTCATGCTGGGAGCACAGGGCGTGTGGACGGGCTCGATCTGGCTCACGGTCGAGGAGGCCGAGGCGCCGCCCGCGCAGAGAGATTCCCTGCTTCGAGCGAGCAGCCAGGACACGGTGCGCTCGCGCTCCTACACCGGCAAGCCCTGCCGTATGCTGCGCAACGACTGGACCGAGGCGTGGGAGAATCCCGAGAACCCGAAGCCGCTCGGGATGCCTCTGCAGTTCATGGTCACTGCGGACGCAGTGGCGCGCACCCACCGCTACGCCCCAAAGGCGCAGTCGGTCGCCTTCAATCCCGTTGGACAGGTCGTAGGTCTCATGAAGGAGGTGAAGTCCTCCCGCGAGCTGATCGTCGAGCTCGTCGAGGGGTACCTCGATGCGGTCGAGCGCTTCCGCCAGGTCCAGCCCGCCGACGCGGAGGCGTGATCCCGGGACGGTCTGGCTGGAAGATCAGAAGCGGAAGTTCCTCAGCTCAAACCTACACGGAATAGTGATCTCAGACCGCAGCCGGGTCCACGCCGCCGAGCGCGAATGTCTCTACGCGCTCTGCAACGCCGCGGACCTCCGAGCGCGGGAGCGCCCGCAGAGTAAAACTCGGATTAAGCTTCGCCTTGACCTCACAGGTCAAAAGCACGTCGACGCGGTGTAGCCGAGTCAGCTCCTGCACGCGTGCAGCGACGTTCACTACGGTCCCCACCACCGTGAACTGCATCAGCTCAGAGCTTCCGACGAGGCCCGCCACTCCGGTGCCGCGATGCAGACCGATCCCGAATGCCAGCGTGGGGAGACCCTCTGCGGCGAGCTCCTGGTTGTACTCGAAGAGCTCGGCCCGCATCGCGAGTGCGGCTCGCACGGCATCGTCAGATTGCCAGGGATTCGATTCGAGCGCCCCGAAAAGCGCGAGGATGCCGTCCCCGATCAGGGTAGAGATGTGACCATGGTGCGCGGTAATGGCCCGCGTCATCCGCTCAAAGTATCCGTTCAAGATTCGCACCAGGGCACCTGCGTCGATGCGTTCGCTCGTCGCCGTGAATCCAATGAGATCGGCGAAGAGGACCGTGACCTCCTTGCGCTCGCCCATGCTGGGGATGCCGCTTGAAGCAATGCGCTCGACGATCGCCTCCGGCGCAAACCGCGTGAAGGCGTGCTGAAGCCGCTCGAGCTCAGCCGATGATGTCTCGAGCCGCTCCAAGGCCCGACCTAGCGTTCGCTGGGTGCGTAGATGGAGCGCACCAAGCACCGCGACACATGCGCCGAGCCCACCCGCAAGCCAACCCACGGCGGTCATACGGCCGGGGCAACGACGCCGAGCCGGCACACTGCGTTGGCCAGCGCCGCGATGCCGAGGACCTCGAGAAACTGGCCGGCGGGCATGCGCTCACGTAGCGTGCGCGCGCGACGCTGGATCTCCGCGGGCCTGTAGCGGATCGTCTCTCGCGCGAACGGAACGATCACCGCGTCCGTTGGATCGAGGGCGGGGGAGCCGAGGTGCGCCAAAATCGTGCCGATTTCGTCGGCGGAGAGCCCGGCCTCAAGCAGGAGGCGTGAGGCTTCCCGCTCCGACAAGGCGCAGCCAAGGCCGCGCGCGATCACCGCAAAGATCAGCGCCTTCGTCCGCTGCCCGAGGACGGGTGAAGCCCACGCCTCGTCCAGCAAGCGACGCAGCGCCCGAGCTGCGGGCAGACCTTCGAGCGCGAGGACGAGGTAGGAATACGGGCCGCTCCGCATCTCCGCAGGGAGGGCTTCGACTTCTCCGCGCACGAACCGGGATCGTAGGATCCGACCGACGACGGGCGCGAGAAAGCGCAAGCTCCAGTGGCTCGACAGCCGCTCGCCGCGCTCGGGGGGAATCGCGGGCAGCGTGTGGATGCGATTGAAATAGACGTGCGCTGCGGCGAGGAACGCGAGCTCTCGGACCGCGGCCTCGGGCCAACCAGCGTCCTGCAATCGGTCTTTGTCACTGCCACACGCGAGGGAGCTGGCACGCGAGATCAGCCGGGCAAAGTCGAGCGCCAACTTTTCGCGCGGCGCAAACTGCGCCTTCAGCAGATCGCCCTCGAGTTGCTGGATCCGGGCCTCCGAAAGGCCCTGAAGACGCATCAGCATGCGCTGGGTCGCGTAACAGAAACGGCACGAGTTGTCCTGGCTCACCACGAGACCCACGATGTCGGCCAAGGCAAAGTTCACGTAGACAAGGCGCACGCGGTAGCTGCTCATCGCCACGAGCGAGTGCACGATCCAAGGAGAGGCGGCGAAGTACGGCACGCCGAACGGCAGTGGCGCGGGCGTTTGAGCCACTTCCGCGCGGCATCTCTTTTCGAGGGAAACGCATTTTGTGAATGCTCGTCGGACGAGGAAGCTCTCGGCGACGCCTTCTTTTGGGAGTCCGTAGACCGCATGATGTGTAAGGGCGGCCAAGGCGAATCAGGGGGCCTACGGGATGTCGAAATGTGCCCGAGATTCTCCGCTATGGACTCGGCCGAGCCTTTGGGAAGAGGCAAGCAGCAGGCGCACCCGCTTTTTGCACGTTGCAGGTTCACCCCCACCCGAGAACCAGGATCTCCCGCGGCGAGGTCGGACGCGCGGGCATACAAACAACGTCTTCGCGCAGCCCGATTCCCACCCGACGGTGGTGCAGGTCCTTCCTTAACTTCCGGCGCTTCCTGGGTTTCTGAGGCTCCCGCTCCTCCCTGCGTTTCCCAGTTTGGATGCAGGAATACACATTGGGGAAACTGTGGCGGCCGCAAGAATCGCGCGCGCCCCGGAATCTTCACCGAAGCCACGCCTCGAAGTGAATTTCTGGCTTGACGGCGCGGACCCATCCCGCGTATTGGAGCCTCATGAACGATGCTGATCTTGCTCGCTCCTTCTTGTCCCGGATGGCGACGCGGGGGATCTCGCGTCGGGCACTGTTACAAGGTGCAGGAGCGCTCTGGCTGGGCCTTACCCTTGGAGGGTACAGCGAAGTGGGGGCGACCTTACGACCGCGTCGCCAGCCTGGGTCGCTTCCATACCCGCATCTACCCGAGGGGACCGACACCCTTCCCGAGATCGAGCATGTCGTCGTGCTCATGATGGAGAACCACTCCTACGACAGCTATTTCGGCGTGCTGGACCGCGGCGACGGGTTTCGCATGCGAGACGGCAGGCCGAGAGCTGCGAACCCTGACGGCAACGGCAACTTGGTGCACGCATTCCATATGCCCAACGCCTGTCAGCTACAGGGGCACCCGGGTCAAGACTGGAATGCCAGCCACCTTTCCTTTGACGAGGGCCGCAATGACGGCTTCGTTCTCGCCAGCGGCCCCGTCGCGATGGGCTACTGGACGGGCGAGGATCTCCCCTTCTACTACGGCCTTGCGCGTACCTTTCCCCTGGCGGACCGATGGTTCAGCTCGACGCTGTGCCAGACCTATCCCAATCGCCGGTTTTTTATGGCGGGTACGGCGGCCGGTATTGTAAGCACGAGCTTTGCCGCGCTGTCCGCTCCGCCGCCGCCCAACGGAAACATCATGGAGCGGCTTGACGCGCATGGGATCTCATGGCGGAATTACTTCTCCGATACCCCCTCTGTCTTCGTTCTTATCGAATACGGTCTCAACCACCCGGAAAACCGCAGCCCCATCGCACAATTCTTCAGCGACGCAGCGGCCGGAACGCTCCCGTTCTTCTCGATCGTCGACCCCAATTTTGGCACGCAATCCGAGGAGGATCCCCAGGATATCCAGCTCGGGGAGGCTTTTGCCGCGAGCGTGATCAACGCCGTGTTGAGCAGCCCCGCATGGCCCCGCACTCTTCTCGTCTGGCTCTACGATGAGCACGGTGGATACTTCGATCACGTGCCCCCGCCTCGCGCGATTAAGCCCGATGACATTCCGCCGGACATCCAAGTTCCCCCCGACTTGCCGGGTGGGTACGATCGGTATGGATTCCGCGTGCCAGCGGTGATCGTCTCGCCGTACGCTCGGCCTGACTATGTTTCGCACGAAGTGCGGGATCACACTGCGATCCTGAAGTTCATCGAGAAAAAATGGAACCTGCCGGCGCTGACGTTCCGCGACGCCAACGCCGATGACCTTTTTGACTGCCTCGACTTCCGCCGGCCGCCCGCCTTCCTTGAACCGCCGACACTGCCGCTTCCGGGGCTCGTGACGAATCCGTCGAATTGCACGCCGGGGAATGCGGGGACGATTCCGCCACCGGGCGCGGTGACGCCAGAGCGCGACGAGGACGTTGACCGTCGCGTCGACGAACCTCGAGAAGACCCTTCGAACCAACCCGACTAAGCCGGGGATCCTTTCTTCGTGGAGGACACGTTCGCGTCCCCACCTGCCGTAGTCGCGGACGCGGATCTTTGGGTTTTGTCCCTTTGCGGAGGGGGCGACAAACCTCCTTCGACACCCGAGGACAGTCTCTTTTTTGTGGGGGGATCGCGAAAAGCCGGCCCCTCAACCCTTCACACGCTGCGCTGAAGGAATAGATATCGTGTGCGCAAGGCGCGGGACCTCGGGTAACCAGGCCGCAGGCTGCTGGTCGAGCAGCGTTTTGGCATCCCAGTAGTCGCGCCAGAGCGTGAGCTTTGCGCCCCGAAACTTGAAAACGGCCGCAACGCGAAGTGTCGCGCGTTCCCCGGTTGCGTGATGCCAGACTTCCGTTCGCTCGACGAGCACGGTGTCACTGTCTTCGACCAACTCGTGAATCTCCGTCGGAAGGCGCTCGAGCCCCGCAAAGCCGAGCTCTAGTTTGGCGCGGATCGCGGCGGGTCCGACGACGGTGGCTTCAGGATACGGCACGTCCTCGTAGATGCAGTCATCGGCGCAAAGCTCCGCTACGGCCCCAAGATCAAGGCGTTCAAGCGACTTGAAAAACTGGCGTAAGAGCTCGGCACGGCGACCCAACGGGTTCCCTCCTTGCATCCGAGTGCAGCAGAAGTCGCAGGGCTTAGTCACCTTGCGAGTCCCGGCCAAGATCTTACACCTCGGCGGGTACTGAAACGCACCGAGCGGGAGCGGCTTCGGGTACCGAGGACTCAGCGCCCGGGGCAGAGCAACGTCTTGACGGCACCTTGCCGAGAGCCCCTCTAGGAAGACGGGCGGCTCGCCAAGACTGCAAAGGGTGCCTCAGCCAAGACGGTTGAGGACCCGTACCCCTTTCGCTGTTTCAAAACGGAGGCGCTATTTCGATGGCGGTGACTCGCTGCCCAAAGGCGTGGCTTCCGGTCGCCGGAGCATGCGGCCAAAGATCTCGTCCGGCGACTCGGCGACGCTCGGTCCAAAGCCCTTCGCTTTCAGGTTCCTCGTGAGCCCCTCGCACACCGATTCCGGGTTCTCGACTCCGCAGCGGCACAGGTGAGCCGCCAGGAGCCGATCGATTACCATCTGCATCTGGCTCACGTTCAGCGTCTTTGAATCGAAGAGCGCTTGCTTCAGCAAAAGGCGCAGCGTCCCACGCGCCTCCATTCGGTCGAGATTCGTCGTTCGTTCGAGCTCCTCGGACACGAAATCAAATACCGCGGAGTCGGCCATCAGGATTGGGCCTCCGCAGTGGGGGAGCGAGTCGCAAGCCATCGCGCGTATGCCTTCGGGGGTAAGAAGGCAAGGAACAGAGCCGCGGCCGAGACCATCCCGCAGAGGGAGAGTGCGACCTCTACCCCGGCGCCCAGGTGCTCTCCGGGTGGCAGTGCGAGGACGGCGACGTAGATTCCTAAGAACCCGAGCGCCCCTGCCGAGAGCGCGATCCCCCAGCACAGGAAACTCGCGCTGACGAGTGCATCGGCAAATCCAAGTGCGACACGCCGACGCGTCACACGCCAATAGCCAAGAGACTCCGCCGCTCCCCAGGCGAGGCAGGCAACCTTGAGCCAGATGTCGAGATGGAGGTGCCAGTGAGACCCGCCCGAGGGAACCACCGCGTAGCCAACGAGGGCGACGGCGAGGCCGGCGGCCATGGCGATCGGGAAGGCACGCGCCCATGGCGCACCGGGCCGGAAGACACGCCAGGTAAAGACGGAAGCGGCAAGGAAGCCGAGCCCCTGAAGGGCGAGGCCGGTCACGAAGAAGAGGTGGGCAAGCGGGGTGCCCGGGACGAGGATTGGCCCCCCCATCAACACGCAAAAGCCAAGGGGGCCAATTCCGAGGAGGCCGAGGGCCGCGGTGAGTTCGGGAAGCTGGCGCGTCTTGTGCCACAAGCCGAGAAGTCGCAGGGACACGAGGAGCCCGACGACGAAGAAGGCCCCGATCCCGCCGATCCCGATCATCGACCCTCCGGTCCCCTACACACTGCGCCCGAGAGGCTGTCTCGGTGAGCCGGCTAGGGCTCTTGAGCCCTGCGGAGCATGGGCTCCGAGCTACCCACCGTCGGCAACCAAGCCCTCAGGATACTGGGGCAGAGAGTCCTCGATGGAGTGCCACGGCACCTTCGAGCTGACCCAAAAATGCGCCAGCGGTCGCCGCTGCGGGTCGGAGTCAAGGGTGCCGAGCCGGATGCGCCGAATTCCGGGCTCCACGTCCCGGCGGCTGTAGATCGGCGAACCACATCGGCGACAGAACGATCGGAACTTACCGGGCGAGGATTCATACTCGGACACAAGCTCGTCACCGGAAGTGAGTTCGAAGTAGATCGTTCGCGCTGGCGCGTTGGCAGCGAATGCGGAGCCCGAGGCACGTTGGCACTGTTTGCAGTGGCAGTAAGCCGCAGGCCCGAGCCTTCCGTTGATGCGGAATCGAACACCACCGCACAGGCACCCGCCCTCGAGCATGGGACCTCCTATCGTTCTCGTGCTGTATTGTGCGTCTCCGTACTGCTGCGGTCTAATGAATCCTGGGTCGAGGCTCTTCGGCTCGCAAGACCCCGTCTCGCCCTTCGAAACAATCGTCCCCGTTGAACTCGACGAACTTTCAGACCGGACGCACGTCGTCGTTGGCAGTGACGGCGATCCGCGTGCCGAGGGCCGCGCCGGGGGCTGGCGAGTCTTCCGGGATCTGCGGGCGAAGCTGTGCGTCTCGCTGAGTTGGCCAGCCGGCGTGGCGGGGCGAGCAATGGCCTTCGCCGTACCCGTGCGCCAGAATCAAGGCGAACCCAACGGAGTTGGGGACGAGGCATGTGCGAACGTGAGCAAGGGTCTGCGGTGTAAAGTTTTTCTCCAGATCCAGTGCGTCCATCGAAAACAGCTAAGGCAGGAGCCCTTGCTCTAACACGCCTTGCGCTTCCCCTCCTACACTTCCTTCTACTTGTCGAAGGAATAGGCCTGGCTGATTTCGGCGAGAGCCTGCCGGACGTGTTCTGCCGCTTTCACGCGATGACCACCAAAGTCGTGGGCGGCCTTCTCAAGGTGATTCAGAGCGTTGTGAAGGGCCTGATCGGCGGCAAGCAACTCCGGATGCCTCTCCGCCGTGTAGGCTCGCGTGGTAAAACCGAGCGCAAATGCGACTCCGACGGCGATCAGCGTGAGAGAAGTCGAACGCTTCATCGGTGACGATCCTCCATGGTCTTTAAATAGGTTTGTGTATAGATCCCACGCGGTGATTGGGGCCTCTTGGAACTTGTGTTTTCTCGCAACCGTAAGGCCCGCAATCGGCGAGAGAGCTCCTTCGAGATTCGATCGCCCGGGTGATGCGTGGAGACTCTCCCCGACCTCGCCAGCTTGGCGCCGCCGTTATCGGCGAAATGGGCGTGAGGCTAAAGGGCAAGCGCCACGACGCCAGGAGGAGCGCGGGGACTGTTTCTGAACTCGAACCCGAGAGCCTGAAATGAGGGGTCGGCACCTCGGAGCAACGCATCTGGGGAGCCGCGAGGTCGCAAGGATCCGATCCGCCGTCGATTAGTGGCGCGTCATCATGCGACTCGTTCTAAAGCGTCGCGGGAGCACTCACCCGGGCAGGCCTCTTTTTGATGGGATTCTTACCGGATGGCTCGCCGACCGGTTGATGAGAGGCAGCAGTTGCGGAATCTCGGGGAACATCGTGGTCGGCGTGGTCGGAGCATTGATCGGAGGCTTCTTGTTTCGCACGTTTGGCCTCTCTCCCGGGGCGGTCTTCTCGGCAGCCTAATCGTCGCGGCAATCGGCGCCGTCGTTCCTGCTCTCTCTCCTGCGTCTCAAAGAGCGGAAGTAGGCCGGATGCCTACGGTCTTCCGGTGGTCCACAAGGGTTTTTGAGTGCCGGAGCGTGCACTGTGCCGGGGTGACCGCGCGGCTCGCACCGCCGCCTTTGATTGGCTACGCGTAGGGCCCGCCGCAGGCGAAGGGGCCCTGGAGAGTCTTATGCGCGGGAGCCGGGGTGGGGTCTTCCAGAGAGCGCTGCCCGTCCTTTGGCTCGTGGTCGGCTGCGCGGCGGGCAGAACCCCCTCAGCTCACGATCGTCCGCCCTTTCGCTTCCCCGCGGACAGCTTCGCGTTCGCCAACGAAACGATCATGAAATACGAAATCGACCCGGTGACACGTGACGTCTCCTGGCATCCGAAAGAAAAGACCCCGGAGTTCGCCCTGCGATGCGGGGCCATGGCGAGGGCAGCGCGGCAGTTCTACTCCGTCGCCCGATTCGATCCGTCCGTTCCGGTCGCCGACGCGCGGACCTACGAACGCCTGGTCCGTGAAGTCCTCGACACCGATCCGCGCGATCCTCCAAATCAGCACGTGGTGATTCCCGGCTATCGCGACCTGCGGGATCTCAGCGAGGCGCAAGCCTCGCTCGTCAAGGCGATGCTGGCGGGTCCCTGGGAGACCTACCTTCAGCGCGGCAACTGGCGCATGGTTTTCCCATTTCGCCCGGAACAGCAGCAACGGGTCGCACGGCATCTTCTCGATGAACTCGCTCGTGGCTGGCCACCGATCGTCCATGTGCTGCGCTTCCCCGAACGGACCATCAACCATCTCGTACTGGTCTTCGATGCCGAGCAGACTCCCGCCGAGATCCGATTCCGTGTCTACGATCCCAACGACGCAGATCACCCGCTGGAGCTCGTGTTCGATCGCGGCGCGCGGATCTTTTCCTATTCCGCAACTTCATTCTTTCCCGGAGGCCCGGTCAAGGCGTACGAGGTCTACGATGGGTGGCTTTACTAGACGCGGAAAGGCCTGGGCCGCTCTCGCGCTCGTCACGCTCGGAAACGAGGGCTGCGTGACGGGACACCTGTTCGATGCGGCGCTCCGTCGGGAGCAGCCTATTTCCTACCACGAGGCCCTGGTCGACGGAGATCGGCTCACCCTCGGATACACAGCGCTCGTCACCAGCGACTCGGGCAAGGTACTCGCGCGAAAGGAGCGGCGGGTAGCCCTCTCGCTCACCAACTTGCGCCGCCATGACCTCCCGGTGGAGGGTTTTCCCGTCGAGCACCTGGCGGACGATTCGCCCCTTACCGGGCGGAGGCTTGCCCTCGCGACGGAAGACGGAAAGGGCGGGGGCCCTGCTTATCTTGAGATCGAGACAGCGCCGGATGGGCGAGAGACGCGCTTCGTGCTTCATGATTCGGACGCCGGACCCTACGCACCGTTCTATTCCGTTGCACTCACCCGAACCTCAACCGCACCGTGGGTGTACCCCCTCCTACCTCTCGGCGCAGCCGTCGACCTCGCGACGTTCCCGATCCTCTTGGTCTTCTTCCCAGTTGTGCTCCTGATCGGGGACTAGGCGGATACCGGACGCTCCCTTGCATCGCCGCGAGTGCAGCCGCCGGATGGAGCCAGTCGGAGCCGGCGGCAGTGCCCCAATTTGTTCGAACAGGGCGGGTGGGCACGCCACGGGCGCCAGCGTCTCGGCACCGTAAGTGCGGTGGCTCCGGGTCTCCCACGGAGAGGTACTTCGCGCCATACTGAAGGAAGCGAGGGTCCGCTCGAAACCTGGCTTCTGTAGCGGTCGAGAGCACCAGAGAGGGGCGTCCGGCTTCGGGGCGGTTCATGCCTACTCCCAGTCGATACGACGTACTCGCCGCGAGGCTCCACGGCCGGCGAAAGCTGGCAGGGCTCAGTTTTATCGTCTTCATGCTTTTGACCGCGCTGTGCGTCGTCGCCTTCCGGGCAAAACTCTTGCCTCCTATCCGGATTCTGGTTGCCGGTGTGATGCTCCTCTTCTCTGTGTCCGCTTGGTCCGGAGGCGTGTACATTCTCTGTGATTGGTTCGATCCCGAAGAGGGATATCTCCACTCCTCTTTCCCTCCTAAGAAAAATGCCCGAACCAATTCCGTGATGCCCTGGGTATGCGCGATCTTTGTCGACTTCTCGTTTCTGGTCGCCGCCGCCCTCACCCTTTCTGCGCTCCGCCTCGCCTTCTAGTGAGGGGGTGGCTGCGATGGGGCGCACCGCTCGCCATCGCGTCCACCGCGCGCCGAAGAGCCGCTGCTTCGGCCTCATCGCGGCAACCCCTCGGGTTGTGGCTCAGCATGTGCCGCGCTTTCCCGACACAAGGGCGCTTCTCGGGTGCCCGTCCGTGGTAGGATGCCCGCTGCGCCCGGCCCTGGTGCCCCTTCTTAAGTCGCTTGCGGCGGGTACCGCCGCGCGCCGAGGGACGGGCGTGCAGGCACAGCATGGCCGCATCGCACGAAGTCGTTCTCGAGAACGCGAAGCCCGAGCACGCGGCGCTGCTCTCCCATCTCATCGAGCTCTACCTGCACGATTTGAGCGAGATCTTCCCGATCGACGTCGGGCCCGATGGCCGCTTCGGCTACGATCGCCTACCGCTCTACTTTGAAGAACCAGAGCGCCGCTTTCCATTCCTGATCCGTGCGAACGGCGTTCCTGCGGGTTTCGCACTCGTGACACGCGGATCACCCGTGACACCGGATCCCGCCGACCTCGATATCGCGGAGTTCTTCGTGGCGCGTCGCTATCGCCGTTCGAGTGTCGGCCGCGCGGCGGCCTTTCAGCTGTGGGACCGCATGCCCGGCCGCTGGATCGTGCGCGTCTCAGAAGGCAATCGGCGCGGTCTGCCCTTTTGGCGAAAGATCATTTCCGAGTACACAGATGGTGTGTTCTCCATGCGCACGCTGCCGGGTACTCCCCGCCCGTGGTGCGTGCTGACATTTCGCAGCCGGTAAGAAGAGGTCGCGCCGCGTGAGGCCCATCCCCGGGCCCAGTTCTTCGTGCGCGAGGGGTCTGGCTCGCCGAGCGCCAAGCCACCCCACCGACGACCCGGGTGGGCGCATGGCCCTACGAGGCGGCGTACGAAGAG
>Ga0310037_10000393_pt1 | contig 29285 bp, 29 predicted proteins | sample Sb_taG_11_FD_200239 | JGI IMG/M metagenome (GOLD analysis project Ga0310037, IMG submission 200239) | Peat soil microbial communities from Weissenstadt, Germany - Sb_50d_3_AS metaG (v2) (version 2) | ecosystem: Environmental > Terrestrial > Soil > Wetlands > Peat | place: Germany: Weissenstadt... | reverse complement strand
CCGAAGGCTCGCCCGCTACGAAACCGGCACCCCGCCCGAACCGCGCTGGGGAGGGCAACGCCCGCGACCGGGCCAGCCCGAGCAGGCAGTGCAGGCGACATGAACTCCTTTATCAACAGGCTCTTAGGGGCGCAGGAGGCGATTGAGGAGTTCCTCGACCGCCTGGCGGCCCTCGGCGACCGCTGCCCTGGAGTCGGGGGCACGGGCGACGACCATGGCGGCCTCGTCGAGGGCTGCGAGGATCATGTGGGAGAACGGCTCTACGAGTTCCGGCGGCAGGCGGCCGCTGTCACTGACCGCCTGCAACATGGCCTGCATGGCACCCACCGTGCGCCCCTCGTCCATGGCCCGCCACTGCTCCCAGCCGAGCACCGAGGGCGCGTCCACCAGCATGATGCGCTGGATGACCGGGTCTCCGGCCAGGTCGATCCAGGCCAGGGCGCCGGTGTGCATCGCGTCGACGGGGTCGGTGCAGTCGCGGATGGCTTCGGTGACCTCGGCCGTGACGCGGTCGGAGATAGCGAGGAGGACAGCCGAGAACAGGGCTTCCTTGCCGGCGAAGTGGTGGTAGAGCGCGCCGCGGCTGACCCCGGCGGCGGCCAGCACTGCCTCGACCGAGGTGCCCTCGTAGCCGTGTTCGGCGAACAGGCTGGTGGCCACCTCGATGAGACGGCCGCGCGTGGCGCGGCCCTGGGCCGCCCGCTTGCCCGGGGCGGTCTGCTGCGGCGGGGTGGCCTGCTGTTGGGTCATGGAACTCATTTGTACCTGGTGTTACGCCCTGGCGGAGCGCGCCTTCGGTCGGGATGAACTTAGGGCCCGGAACTTGACAGACCGGCAATCGGTATGTATCTAATAGAACCGATGGTCGGTATGTCAAGACTAGGAGACGCTCTCATGGACGTAAACACGTTCCTCTCCCACCGCCGGTCCCTGGCCACCCCGTCCGGGGAGATCGCCTACACCGAGTTCGGCGAAGGCCCGGCCGCGCTGTTCGTACACGGCCTCGGCACCAGCGGCGTGCTGTGGCGGCAGGTCATCGAGGACCTGAGCGGCACCAGCCGCTGCGTCGCGGCCGACCTGCCCGCGCACGGCGCCAGCCCGGCCCGCCATGACATGTCCCCCGCCGCGCTCGCCGAGGCGCTCGCCGACCTGTGCGACAGCCTCGGGCTCGGCCAGGCCGACCTGGTCGGCAACGACACCGGCGGCGCGATCACGCAGATCTTCGCCGCCCGCCACCCGGGCAAGCTGCGGTCGCTCACCCTTACCAACTGCGAATGCGAGGGCAACTTCCCGCCGGCGGACTTCGCACCGTATGTCGAGCAGGCGCGGCAGGGCACGCTGGCGCCGCTGATGGTCGAGCTCGCGGCGAACCCGGAGACCTGGCCGGCGCACCCGATGAGCATGGGCTACCAGTACCCGGACCGGGTCCCCCAGGACGCCTGGCGGGACTACCTCACCGGGACCGCCGGGACCATCGAGCGCGCCCGTGATTGCGAGCGGCTGATCGCCTCGCTCGACGCGGCCGACATCGAGGCCGCCGGCGGCCAGCTGCGCACCCTCAAGGTTCCGACCCTGCTGGTCTGGGGCACCGCGGATACGAATTTCGCCGTCAAGTGGGCGTACCACCTGCGCGACCTGATCCCTGGGGCGCGCGAGGTCATCGAGATCGACGGGGCGAAGCTCTTCTTCCCCGAGGAGCGGCCCGAGGACCTGGTCCCGCACCTGCGGCGGTTCTGGGGCCGGTAGCGTGCCCTAGCGGACCGGCTCAGCGCGCCGGCTGACCAGGCCTGGGGGCGGACAGCCACCACATCACCGGCGGGCGCAGACCCGAACAGACAGTCAGCCAGCCGTCCGCATCCAGCGTGCTGCTGCCGCCGATATGTGCAGCGTTTCACATGCCGTTTCCGCGGAAACGCGCTTCACGGCTTGGGCATCAGGAGCCCGTCGCCCGTCGATGCGCTGCCGCAGCAGAGCCGACGATTGGGCCAGGAGATATTGTCGGGTTTGCCTGGTCGCTTGGATACCGTCGCTCGGATGGGGCGTGGAGGTACGGGTGGGTGGTGGAACGGACCCGGGTGCCGCGGCGCCGCGGACGCCATGGCCAGGCGGGGCGGCCTGACTCCGGCCCGTACCGACCTGGCCCGGCTGGCGACCTGGACCGCCGGTGAGGTAGTGGCTGGTGCGTCGAAGCCGGGAGCCGGCCTCAGTCTGCGGTCACCGGCGACCCGAACCGGATCACGTTGCCGTCAGGATCGACCAGCGCGCCCTCATGCTGACCCCATTCGGTGTCCTGCGGCAGCCGCACATCGCCTCCAGCCGCAAGCCAGGTCCGGGCCAGCGCATCGGCATCCTCGACAAACAGGTAGGCCGTCGACCGGCGGTCCGCTCGCATCCCGAGGTCAGGCTCCACGCCGAGATGAATCTCCGCGCCATCAAAGGTGACGAAACCGTATCCGCCGCCGCGCCACTGGCGGGCGCCGAAACCAAGCCCGCGGTAGTAGGCAAGGGCAGCGGCCAGGTCACTCACCGGAAAGATCGGCGCTACTCGCGTACTCACCACTGCAACCTATCCCGCACGAGCCCGTCCGGTTGCAGGGGCACGGGTCGCGCGATCGGTTCGCATGACCTGGACCGTTCGAGCGGTCCTGGCGGCCGGAGGCCTGCCCGTCAGCTCAGACATGGCAACCTCCTCGTGGTCACTGGCTCCCACGTGGGGAACCACCAACTGCCTTGAGGGCGCTCGTCCTCTGCTAGCAAAATGGATGCTCCTGACGCCGGCCCTGGCAGGGGCATAGGTCACCTGCCTCCCCGCCAAATGGCCCAAAGATGCCGGTGGCCCGAGCCGCTGAGGCTCCGCGTCCGGCCTGGTAGACTGGCTACCGGCGGTAGGCTCGGCCCGGCCTGCATCTCCGCCGGATCTCCCGGCGCGGACGAAGAGGGGTTCAAGGCCCTTGACATCTACGTCCGCCAGCTCGACTTTCGGAGCTCTGATGATTGAAGGCATGTCCCGGGCCGAGATCCTGGAGTCCCTGCCCGAAGGCTTCTGTGACGACTGCTGGGAGCAGGCCCTGGAGCGGGCCCCGAAGTGGGGCACCGACCCGGAGAAGGACTACCACGACGTCTTCTACGTGACACACATCTGGGATGGAATCTGACGCCCTTGCACCGCCGATGCCGGCAGGCCGGCATCACGCCGCGGGGACTGGCCGACTGTCCGGCTTTCTATGCCGAACGAGCCGTGGCACCAGCCCCGGCCAAAGACTCCGCGCGATCCCGGTGTTGAGCGCGCTGCCAGCCTTGCCGCCACAGGGCCGCCCGGGTCGCGGAACCCTGACCGCCTAGCCACAGGCCCGCAACCTGGACAAAAGCAATATGTGACTATCCGCGCGGCGATCCAGGTGAACATCCGTTCGAGCAGATAGGGTGGCAGGGATGGCGCGTGAGGAACAAGCTGCCCTGGTTGCCTGGCTGCGACGACCTGGAGTCGTCTGGTCAGCGGTGACCGAGCAGCTGGAAGAATCCGGCAACGTGCGGACAGCCGCTGCCGAGCAGGCGCCTGCCCAGGGCTCGCTGTTCGAAGCGGCGTGGCCGCCGGGCTCGCGGCGAACGGCGTCCCGGTTATCAGCGGTCTCGCCGCCGGTATCGACACCGCCGCGCTCACCGCCGCGCTCACGGCAGGCGGGCGCGCCGTTGCCGTCATCGGCACGGGTATCGACCGGGTGTACCCGCCGCAGAACGCCGGCCTGCAGGAGGAGATCGCGGCGAAGGGCCTGGTGATCTCTCAGTTTCTGCCCGGCTCGCCGCCGGCCAAGGCGTCATTTCCCATGCGCAACGCGGTGATGAGCGGTTACGCGCTAGCGACGGTCGTTGTCGAGGCCGCAGACCGCAGCGGCTCCCGTATACAGGCCAGGCTCGCCCTCCAGCATGGCCGCCACGTGTTCCTCATGTGCAGCCTGCTCGAGCACGAGTGGGCACGCGACTACGCAGGGCGTCCCGGTGTCACCGTCGTGGAGACCGCCGACGACGTGTTCGCCGGCCTGCAGCGGCTCGCGTCGGAGTCGACGGATCTCATCTGGGCCTGACCGCCGTGGCTTCGGTCCTCGAGCTAAGCGAGCCGTACCGCAACCATCTTCTCTCTGTCCTCCCGCCCGGCCGCGGCGTGTGCGCCATCTGCTGGAGGGCGGTCGATCCTGGATACCGGCTCTGCTATCCGTGCCGTATCTGGGTCCTGGCGCACTTGTGCGGGCGAGGCGTCGGCCCGGCGTGGGACGTCGAGAGCCGCACGCCGGCGCCACCCGGTAAGACGGCCGTCCTCCCTGAGGAGTACCCCGAATCATCACCGGGGCCGACGCGGGCGGGCGCAGTGTGCGGGCAGAATGGGGAATATGTCAAGAGGAGAGGACCATTTTAATGATTGAGGTGCAGGGCCTCACGAAGCGGTACGGCGAGAAAACCGCCGTCGACGAGCTGACGTTCGGCATTGAGCCGGGCAAGGTCACCGGCTTCCTGGGTCCGAACGGTGCCGGCAAGACCACTACGATGCGGTGCATCCTCGGGCTTGACTACCCGGACGCCGGCACCATCGCGGTGGATGGCCGCGACTACCACGACCTGGGATACCCGATGCGCGAGGTTGGCGCGCTGCTCGACGCGAAGGCGGTGCACGGCGGCCGGTCGGCCTACAACCACCTGCTCTGCCTGGCGCAGACCAACAACCTGCCGAAGCGCCGCGTCGGCGAGGTCCTCGAGCTTGTCGGCCTCTCCGAGGTGGCGAAGAAGCGGTCCAAGGGGTTCTCGCTCGGCATGAGCCAGCGCCTTGGCATCGCCGCGACCTTGCTCGGCGATCCCAGGGTGCTCATGTTCGACGAGCCGGTGAACGGGCTCGACCCCGAGGGCATCTTGTGGATCAGGAACCTGATGAAGGCCCTGGCCGCCGAGGGGCGCACGGTCTTCGTCTCCAGCCACCTGATGTCGGAGATGGAGTCCACCGCCGACCACCTGATCGTGATCGGCCGGGGCAAGCTGATTGCCGACTGCTCGATGTCAGAGTTCATCGCGCGCTCCTCCGGCGCGGCCGTGCTGGTGCGCACCCCGATGGCGGACGACCTGATCAAGGCCGTGACCGCCGGGGGCGCGACCACGGCCACCGGCGACGACGGCGCCATCGAGGTCCGCGGGATGACCGCGGAGGCGATTGGCGACGTCGCGTTTGAGCAGGCCATCAGGCTGCACGAGCTGACCACGGTCCACGCCTCGCTCGAGGAGGCGTTCATGGAACTGACCGCGGGCAGCGTGGAGTACCACGCCGGGGTTCCCGCGATGGCCACCACTAGCGGAAGCGGGGCCTGAGCGATGGCCACTACGACAAAGCCGAACACGCTGCTCCCCTCACTGCCGCCGGCCACCGGGCGGGCCGGGCTGCGGGGCGCGCTCGCCTCGGAGTTCACCAAGATCCGCTCGGTCCGGTCCACCTACTGGACCCTGGCGGCGCTGCTGGTCGTCTCCATCGGCATCGGCGCGGCGATCACGGGAGGCACCGAGGCCAGCTTCAGCCACAACCCGGCCAACAAGGCCGGGTTCGACGCCACCCAGATCTCGCTGATCGCGTTCTTCGAGATCGGCCAGCTGATCATCGCGGTGATCGCCGCGCTGGCGATCACCTCCGAGTACTCCACCGGGATGATCCGCACCTCGCTGACCGCGCAGCCCCGGCGCGGAACGGTCTATGCCGCGAAGGCGATCGTGCTCACGTCGCTGACGCTCATCGTCTCGCTCATCACGTCGTTCATCGCGTTCTTCGTCGGCCAGGCGCTGCTGTCGTCCAGCGGGGTGAGCGCCTCGCTGTTCCACACCGTCACGATCCCGCAGAACGCGAATGTGAACTGCCCGCAGGGCGTGGGTGGCGGCGGCGGGGTGCCACCCGGATGCAAGGTGGCGTTCTCGGGCACCTACGTGATCCACCCGTCCACCGTGCTGCTCGCGATCATCGGCTGCGCGCTGTTCGTCACGCTGGTCGCGATCCTCGCGTTCGGGATCGGCGCGATCGTGCGGCACACGGCCGGCGCGATCGCGATCGCGATCGCCCTGCTGTTCATCATCCCGGTCCTCGAGCAGGCGCTGCCGAGCAACTGGCGCTGGGACATCATGCGGTTCCTGCCAGACGCCGCGAATCAGGTGGTCTCGGTCACGATCAGCGGCAACGCCAACCAGCACCTGTGGTCGGCCTGGCCGCAGCTCGGCGTGACGGCGCTCTGGGCCGTAGCCCTGCTCGCCGCGGGGGCCTACCTGTTCCGTAAGCGCGACGCATAAGTCAAAACTCCAGCACCGGGCCCGGCGTCAGGTGCCGTGCCCGGCGTCCAGGCCGGTGCTCTGACGTCCGCCCCGTCAAGGTCCAGCAGCGCAGCTCCGGCGCCCCGCATGCGTATCTGCGACCTGCTCGAGCGCGGTGACGGCGGCGGCGGCCGGCGGGAGCGTACCGGCTTCGTCGCGCATGTGCCGTGCCTGCTCCCGGTAGGAGGGATCGCCCAGCACCGTCCGCACGGCTGCGCGGATCGCCGCGGGGTTGCGCTCGGCTGGCCCGATCACGCGGCCGACCCCGAGGGCCTGGCAGCGCCTGGCGCAGTAGGGCTGATCACCGGCGACCGGCACGATGACCAGCGGGACGCCCTCGGCGAGTGCTTCTTTGACGCTGTTGAAGCCGCCGTGGGACACCAGCAGCGCGCACCGCGGCAGCAGCGCCACCTGGGGAAGCGTGGGCTGGACCCGCACGTGCGGCGGCAGCGGCCCCAGGCGGGCGGGATCCTGGTCGAACCCGAGCGCGATGAGCAGGTTGACGGGCTCGTCGCGCAGCGCCGCGAGGATGGTCTCATGCAGCCCGGGCGTGCGGTGGAACACCGTGCCCATGCTGACCAGCACGGTGGGGCGTCCAGCGAGTTGATCCAGCCATGGCGGCAGGTCCTCGTGCGGCGTGGGGGTGCTGTGGTGCGCAAAGAAGCGCGCCGTGGGCGGAAACCGGGCCCCCGGGCCGTCAAAGCTGGGCGGGGTGAAGCAGAGGTGAAGGTAGCGGAAGGCCATGTCGCCGTCCGGGTCGGCCGGCAGGCCCGCCTGCTGGCGCAACCCGGTGAGCGGCCCGGCCAGCTCGCGGCGGCGGTCGAGCGCGGAATCGGCCGCGGCGGCCACCGAGGCGTGGGGCAGGCCGAGTGCCTCCGCAGCCACGCAGCCGGCGAACTCAAGGGACTCCCGGACGATCAGATCCGCTGACCACTGGCGCGCGACACCGATCAGCTCGGGCAGCATGCGCCGGGCGGCCGCGCCGATGAACAGGTTGGCGATCACCCAGGCAAACCGCTCCTGTCCGGCCAGCGGCGGGAACGCCAGCCCGCCAGCGGCCTGGCACAGCACGCCGATGTAGTCCGGGTCCGAGACGTGCCAGTCCAGTCCGGCAGGCAGGAACGTCAGGCCGTGCGCCTCGACCTCGTGGCGGAGACGCGGTGCGGAGCACAGCGCGACCTGGTGGCCCCGGGCCCGCAGCACCTCCGCCACCGGGAGCAGCGGCTGCAGGCTGCCCCGGGCGGGCAGCAGGGTAAACAGCGCACGCACCGGCCCCGCCCATTCGGTGATAAGAGCGTTAACATGAAAACTTTGATGTTAGTCTTGGTAACATGAAATCTGGCGGAAGTCAAGGGCTGCGGCAGCGGCCCTACCGCATGAGGGTTCGGGCCCAGGCCGCCGAGGCCACCGCCCAGGCCATCATCGCGGCCGCCCGCGTCTTGTTCACCGAGCGGCCGTACGACCAGGTGTCCCTCCCGGTCATCGCCGAGCGCGCCGGAGTGACCGTCCAGACCGTACTGCGCCGGTTCGGCTCCAAGGAGGAGCTGTTCGCCGCAGCCGCCGATGAGCGGTCCGGCCAGATCCGCGCCGATCGCGAGGCCGCCCCGCCCGGAGACATCACCCACCTCGTCGCCCACTACGAGCGCTGGGGCGATGAGCAGGCATACCTGCTGGCCCAGGAGGCCAGGGTGGCCGCGATCCGGGCCATCACCGACGCAGGCCGCCGTTATCACCGCGACTGGGTCACCAGGGCCTACGGGCCAGCCCTGGCCACGCTGCCCCCCGCCACCCGCCGCCGCAAGCTGGCCCAGCTCACCGTGGTCACCGACCTTGCCACCTGGCGCCTCCTGCGCCGCGAACTGGGCCTTAGCCCGGACCAGACCACAGCCGCGATCCGCGAACTCGTCGATGCCTGCCTGCCATGACGCCGGTACGAGCCTCGCTCAGTGCACGGCAGCCACCACAGGTGCCCTCCGGCGCCGACCGCAGCCTCCGGCATAACTTTGCCGGTGCTGGGCTGATACGGCGAAGATACGGGATCGCGGGCAGTACGGCCGCCGCGCTTCGTCAGCAGGCCGGGGATGGCGGCTTGGCCTGATGCTGATCTAGCAGAAGCGGGGTTGGTGATGCCGCGCCCGGCCGGGTTTGACGGTGGGCGGCGCTGATCCACACTGAGATATGGGCGGGCTCCAGGGTCTGCTGCACGGCATGGGCCAGGTCATCACGGACCGCGTCCAGGTCGACGGCGTCTTTCAGCCGGGCGGCGAACGTGGCCACGGTCTGGTCGGCGTCGTAGCGGCCGCGGTTGAACCGCCGGTCCACCATCTGCTGCACCCGCCGCCGTAGGGGATTGAACAACGCTGCCGCCGCCAGCGTGGACGCGGCCACCGCCACCGGCGTGTGGACCCGGAAGACCTGGGTGATCAGCAGCACCAACCCGGCGTACACCCCGACCAGCAGGCCGGTGACGATCGCATAGGCCAGCGTCCGGGAGATGATCCGGTCGATCTCATACAGGCGGTACTTCAGGATCCCGATGCCGATGCTGACGGGCAGAGCGGCCACCCCGAAGCCGAGCACGTTGATCATCACCTGCTCCACAGCCGGGATATCGGGGTTGAGAGTTCCGGACAAGACCTCGGTGCCACCGGCAGCAATGCAGACCACGGTCCCGCTCATTAGCCACTTCAGCTGCTGGCGCCGCTCACCGCCCGCGTTCCGCCAGCCGGGGACCAGCCGGCCCAGGAAGGCCAGCCAGAACACGACCAGAAGCGGCAGGATCACCGCCTCGGCCCAGGGCAGCCAGGCGGCATTCCCCGAAGGGTGGTCGATCACGGAGAGGTCGCCGTTGGGCATGATGTGGATATGGTGCCCGGCGATGGCGCGGACCGTCACCGCATAGATGCTCAGCAGCCAGCAGGCGCCGATAGCCAGGTAGGCGTGCACCACCCACCGCCAGCGCCGCGATGCCAGCCGGCCGTCCGGGAAGAGCAGGACCACCAGGCCGAACGCCGCCACGGCCACGGCCCACAGCGGGGAGAACAGCAGCACCGCCGGGCCCAGCGGCAGCGTCCCGTGCCGGAGACGGTAGTCGGCCACCGCGTAGAGCCCGCTGTCAATGCTGAGCCCCAGGCACGCCGCGACGCCGAGCAGGAGCCAGCCGATCGGGTTGTGCGGCTGGTGCCCGGCAACCACCACGCCGACGCCCGCGCAGGCTATGACGATCACCATCGTCGACGCCGCCCATGCGTCGTTCAGCGTTAGCTGGCGGGCCGCGATGGACAGCGGGATGAACCCGGCTAGCAGCGTCACTACCAGGCCAGCGAGCAGCCCGACGGCTGCCGATGACGGCACGCGGAACCGGCGTCCTGCCACCATGGTGGTCATGGGCCACTCCTGCTGACCCACACTGAGACATGGGCGGGTTCCAGGACCTGGTGAACGACACCGGCCAGGTCATCACGGACCGCATCCAGGTCAACGGCGTCTTGCAGCCGGGCGGCGAACGCGGTCACGGTCTGGTCGGCGTCGTAGCGGGCGCGGTTGAACCGCCGGTCCACGGCCCGCTGTACCCGCTGCCGCAGCGGATTGAACAGAGCCGCGGCCACGAGCGTGGATCCGGCCACGGCAACCGGCGATTTGATCGTGAGCACCTGGGTGGTCAGCAGCACCAGCCCGGCGTACACGCCGATCAGCAGGCCGGTCACGATCGCGTACGACAGGGTCCGGGAGATGATCCGGTCTATGTCGTACAGCCGGTACTTCAAGATGGCCACGGCCATGCTGGCCGGAAGCGCCGCCGCGCCGAGCCCGAGCAGAAAGCCGAGAACCAGCTGGACCTGAGGCAGATGCGGGTAGAGCGCCAGTACCGGCTGGAAGATGACCTGGGAGAGGGCAAGGACGGCGGTGCCGCTCAGCAGCCACTTCAGCTGCTGACGCCGCTCTCCCGACGAGCGCCGCCAGCTCAGCACCTGCGCAGCGACGAACGACAGCCAGAAGGCGACGAGCACCGGGAAGATCAGCCAGTAGAAGGTGGCCGACGAAATGGCCGTGAGACCCCCGCCCGAGTCGACGCGGACATGGCGCGCGGCAAGGGCGGTAGCCGCGACCGCATACGTGCCTCCCGTGTAGCAGGCAACCACTGCCAGGTAGGACCACAGCACCGGGCGCCAGCGCGGCGACGGGAGCCGCCCGTCGGGGAACAGCAGGATCGCGAGCCCCAGCAGCACGATGGCCGGCGCCCAGGAATACTCCAGCAGCAGCGCGACCGCGCCAAACGGCAGGCGGTGGCCCAGACGGTAAGCGAGCAGCGCATAGGACGCGGCATCGGCCGGGAGCAGCTGGAGGCCAGCGGGGGCGGTGAGCAGGATCCAGCCGATCGGGTTGCGGGGCTGGCGGCGGACGACGACGAAGCCCACTGCCGAGAACAGCACGGCCACGGCGATGTTCTGACCGCCGTTCACCAGCACGTTCTGGTGCGTCAGGGCGTAGAGCGGCACCGACGCGGCGGCCAGCAGGACCGCACCAGCTACCAGGACCGCCGCGACCGCTGATGACGCCACACCGAAGCGCCGCGCCGCGACCTCCGTCGTCACCGGTACCGGCGCGGTGGCCGGCTGCGCCTCCCGCATAACCGCAACGTACGCCCGTACCGTTCCGGGAACGTTACCGAAGGCCAGGGGTTCTGCTCATCGGCGCAGCCGCGGCCGCCCTGGCCGGTGATCGGATCGGCTGGGCTGGGGCGGTTCTTAGACTGACCGGGTGAGCTTTACGCTGAGCCTGCTCGGGGACGTGCGCTGGCGCCGGCGGCCGGTGGTGGGTGATCGCCCGCAGGCGCTGCTGGCGGCGCTGGCGGCGCGCGGCTGCCGACCGGTGCCCGCCAGCGAGCTGATCGAGCTGGTCTGGGGCGAAGCGCCGCCGGTCAACGGGCTGAAGAGCTTGCAAGTGCTGGTATCGCGCACGCGCAGTGCATGCGGCGCCGACGTGATTGCCCGCGACGGCGCCGGGTACCGGCTGGGTGCCGCTCCCGGCGAGGTCGACAGCGTGCGGCTATCCGAGCTTGTCCGTGACGCTGCGGCCGCCCTGGAACAGGATGCGGCGCTCGCCGCCGAGCGAGCGCACCAGGCCCAGGCGCTGGCGGACGGCCTGCCCGCCGTAACAGGTGACGGGCCGCTAGCGGAGCTGCGCCGGGCGGCGGCCGCGGATGCCGGCGCCGCCCGGGTGATCCAGGCGCGCGCATCCAGCAGGATGGGGGTCCATGGCGCTGCGCTTCCGGCCCTCGAGGCCGCGTGTGCCGAACGCCCCGGCGACGAGTCCCTGCTCGCCGACTTGCTGCGCAGCGAGGCCGCCGTCAGCGGCCCGGCGGCCGCCCTGGAGCGCTATGAGCGGTACCGCCGCGGCCTGCGCGAGCGCCTCGGCACCGACCCGGGGGAGCTTCTGGGGCGCGCCCACCGGGAGCTGCTGGCGCTGGACCGGCCGGTGCGCAGGGGCCTGCGGTATGACGCAACCGCGCTGATCGGCCGGGCCGGCGATCTGGAACGGCTGCGGGCCCTCACGGCGAGCTCGCGGGTGGTCTCGATCGTAGGGACGGGCGGGCTCGGTAAGACGCGGCTGGCTCATGCCATCGCGCGCGACGCGGCCGTGCCGGTCGTGCACGTCGCCGAACTGGCCGGGGTTTCCTCGGCCGGCGACGTGGTGGGCGAGGTCGGGTCCGTGCTCGGCGTCCGCGACTCGATTCAGGGCCGCAGGGTCCTGACCGCGGAACAGCGGGCCGACGTCCGCGGGCGTATCGCGCAACGGCTCGCGCAGTCGCCGGGCCTGCTGGTGCTGGATAACTGCGAGCACCTGATCGATGCGGTGGCCGGCCTGGTGGCGTTCCTCGTCTCGGCCACGTCGGACCTGCACGTGCTCACGACGAGCCGCGCGCCGCTCGGCATTGCGGCCGAGCGCGTTTACCTGCTCGGCGAGCTGGACACCGATGACGCGGTCGAGCTGTTCCGGGAGCGGGCTGTGGCCGCGCGGCCGAACGTCCGGCTCACCGAGCCGGCGGTGACGAGCATTGTCGGCCAGCTCGATGGCCTTCCGCTGGCGATCGAGCTGGCCGCGGTCCAGGTACGCGCCATGGCGGTGGAGGAGATCGACCGCCGCCTGGAGAACCGCTTCGCGCTGCTGCGCGGCGGTGACCGGAGCGCGCCCGACCGGCATCAGACGCTGCTCGCGGTCATCGACTGGTCGTGGAACCTGCTGGATGCCGGCGAGCGGCGCGCCCTGCGCTGGCTGGCGTTGTTCAACGATGGGTTTACGCTCAGGGCAGCGGATGCGGTACTCGGCGGCGACGCCTTGCCCGCGGTCCAGGGCCTCGTCGGCCAGTCGCTGCTCAGCGTCCGCGAGACCCCGCTCGGCGTGCGCTACCGGATGCTGGAGACCGTGCGCGAGTTCGGCCGCATGCAGCTCATCGACGCGGGCGAGGACCGGGACGCACGCGCCGCCGTGCGCCGCTGGGCCGTGGCGCACGCGCGTGATCACGGCGCCCGCCTGACGAGCACCGGCCAGTTCGCGGCCATCGACGCGGTGGGCGCCGAGGAGATCAACCTGGCTGACGAGCTGCGCGGCGCGCTAGCCGACGGCGACCATGGCGCGCTGGTTCAGCTGCTGGCCTGTCTCGAGACGTTCTGGATGCTCCGCGGCGAGCATGCTCGATTGCTCGTCCTGGCCGATGCGGTGGCCGACGCCCTCCGCGACTGGCGGCCGCCGCCACAGCTCGAGGACATCACCGGCGCGGCGATAGCCCTCATCCTGGCCAATTCGATGATGGCGGGCGGGAAGAGGACCGGCCAGCTGCAGGCGCTCTTGCGCCGGCTCGGGCCCAACGCCCCCGGCGCAGATGGCAACAGGCGCCTGTCCGGCCTGGCCACGATCATGCTGGCGTATGACCCGGCCGATCTCGGCGCGTTCCTCGGCCAGCTGGAGCGGCTCGCTCACGACCGGGATCGCGAGACGGCGGTAACCGCCTGCTTCTGGCTGGCCAACATGCGGGAGACCGCCGGCGACCTGGCCGGCGCGATCGCCGCTTGCGAGCGTGCGCTGGCGCTGGTCGCCGAGGACGACGGACCGTGGTCGTGGGCGATGCCGCGCTCCCTGCTGGCCCAGCTGGCCATGCAGGCGGGCGACCGGGCCGCGGCGGCCGCGCACGCCCGGGCCGCGCTACCGGTCATGCAGCGGCTGGGCGCCAGCGACGACGAGGTCCAGCTCCGCTGCCAGCTCGCCTTCTGCGCGATCGCCGAGGGGCGCCTCGCCGAGGCGGAGGCCGAGCTGGACCGGATCGACGCGGTCGTCGAGGGCGCGATGATATTCGGCGGGACTGCCTTCGGCCTGGTCTGCCACGCTGAGCTGATGCTCGCGCGCGGCGACCACGCCGTCGGCTTGTCCCTCTACCGGGACTGCATGATCCGGATGCGCGAGCTCGAGTTTCCCGGCGTGCCCCGGACGGGCGTGGAGCCATGGACGCTGTTCGGCGCGTCGGTGGCGCTGGCCGCCCACGCGTGGTTCGCGACAGCGGCCGAGGAAGCGCACGGGCAGGCGCTGTTCCGCGGCTGCCGCGAAGACGCGGTGAAGGTCCTCGGCCGGGCGGATCTCGATCTCGACTACCCGGTCGTCGGGCAGCTGCTCTTCGCGCTCGGAGCGTGGTGCCTGCTGCGCCGGGCCGCGGGGGGCGACGACGCGACCCGGCTCCTCGTGCTCGCCGAGCGGTTCGGCTATAACCGCTCGGTCCCGACCCTGATGTGGGAGCGTATCGCGCCCGCGGCGGAAGAATCGGCACCCGGCCGGATCGCCGGGTTCCGGGCCCAGTACGCCGGCCGCCGCCCGGCAGACCTGCTGAAAGAGGCCTGCCGGGCGGTCGAGCAGCTTCCGGGCTAAGGCCAAGACGTCAAATGTGCCGCTTGTAGCTGTACACCGACAGCGGCGCGAAGATCACGATCACCGCCATGCCCGCCAGGAGCGTCCAGCCCACCTCACTGCTGATCATGCCGTGGTTGGCCAGGTCGCGGGCGGCCGATACCAGGTGCGAGACCGGGTTGACCTTGACGAATGCCGCCAGCGCGCCAGGCAGGGTGCGGACCGGCACGAACGCATTGGACAGGAAGGTCAGCGGAAACAGGATCAGCATGGAGAAGCCCTGCACGCTGCGAGCGCTGCGGGCGATCGTACCGATAAAGGTGAAAATCCAGGCGATCGCCCAGCCGGTGAAGACCGCCAGCAGGATCGCGCCCAGCACGCCAGGTACGCCGCCGCCGGGACGGTATCCGATGACCGTCCCCATCACGAAGGTCAGGCCGGCGGCGATGAGATAGCGCACCAGGTCGGCGATCATCGGGCCAGCCAGCGGGGCGATCCGGGCGATGGGCAGCGACTTGAAGCGATCGAAGACGCCCTTGTCCATGTCCTCGCGCAGCTGCACGCCGGTGGACATGCACGTGGTCAGGACCGTCTGGGCGACGATGCCGGGAATCAGCAGCGGCAGGTAGCTCGAGACGTTGCCGGAGATGGCACCGCCGAAGATGTAAGCGAACATCGCCGTGAACAGCAGCGGCTGCAGCGTGACGTCGAAGAACTGCTCCGGGTTGCGGCGCATCTTCTTCAGCGCCCGCCAGGCCATCGAGAGCGTCTGGCTGACCGTCTCGCCCACGCTGGTATGCGGGCGCGTGCGGGCCACCGCGGTGGCGGGATCGACGACCGGCAGCCGGGTTCGGACGCCCGGCGGCCGGCCTGCGGTCGCGGTGCTCATCGGACCTCCAGGAAGGGCTCGTCGCGTTCGGTCTGGCCCGGCTGGCCTGCATCGCCGGTGCCGTGCCCGGTCAGGGCGAGGAACACCTCGTCCAGCGTCGGCCTGGCCACGCTCACCGCCGTGATCGTCACGCCGGCCTGCCGGAGCCCGATGAGCACGTCGGCCGCGCCGTCGGCGGTGTCGAGGGGCACGTTCATCCGGCCCGACTCGGGCGTCAGGACCGGTTCCCGGCCCACGACGCGCCACGCGACCTGCCGTGCGAGGTCCCGGTCGGCGCTCTCGGCCAGCTGGAGCTGCAACGTCGAGTCGCCGACCGAGGTCTTCAGCTCGTCCGGGGTGCCCTCGGCGACCTTGCGCCCGCGATCGATGACGGCCACCCGGTCGGCGAGCTGGTCGGCCTCGTCGAGGTACTGCGTGGTGAGCATGATCGTGCAGCCGTCCGCGACCAGGCCCCGGATGGTGTCCCACATCTCGCCCCGGGTACGGGGATCCAGGCCGGTGGTGGGTTCGTCCAGGAAGATCAGCGGCGGCCTGGTGATCAGGCTGGCCGCCAGGTCCAGGCGCCGTCGCATGCCGCCCGAGAACTGCGAGATCGGCTTGTGCGCGGCCTCCTCCAGGCCGAACTGCGCCAGCAGGCCCAGAGCGGTGACGCGGGCCTCGGCCGATCGCAGGCCCTGCAGCCGGCCGAACAGCCACAGGTTCTCGGTGGCGGTCAGGTCCTCGTCAACCGACGCGTACTGCCCGGTGACCCCGACGAGCTGGCGGACCCGATGCGGCTCACGGGCGACGTCGACCCCGAACACCCGGGCCTGCCCGGCGTCGATCGGCAGCAGCGTCGCGAGCATGCGCAGCATCGTCGTCTTCCCCGCCCCGTTCGGGCCGAGGACACCGAAGATCTCGCCCTGGCGGACCTCCAGGTCGATGCCGCCGACGGCGCGCAGCTCCCCGAACGTCTTGATCAGCCCGCTGGCATAAACGCTGGCTACAGTCGTCATCTCCTGCTTCCTTCGCAGACCGGATTGACGACTGCCACGCTAGGCGCCCCCGGTTTCGCTGCCCCTACAGCGCGGTTTCACGGCCCGGCGCCCGTGTATCCGGGCGGCCAGCCGATCCTCGCCCCACCGCCAGGGTGCCGGCAAAGTCAGGGGCGATGGTGATCTAGGTAGTTTGCGACACGCCGATATGGGCCGGTAGCGCGCGGGCACGGCCCGGGCAGTGATCATGGCGGTTCCTACGCCCGGCCGGACGATCCGCGCGCACTCCCGCAGGGCACGCACCCGTTCTGCCCGGTCGGTGAGATGGTAGAGCGGCCCGAGCAGCAAGACGGCGTCCACCGAGGCGTCGGGCAGGTCGAGGTCCCGAACGTCGCCGACCGCAGTGTGAATCCCCGGCACCTCGGCCGCGTCCGCCATGAGCTGCTCGACGTGCAGCGGCATCAGGTCCCGGTGCTCGACCTGGTACCCGAGCGATGCCAGCCACAGCGCGTATCGTCCCGGCCCCCCGCCGATGTCCGCGACAATGGCAGGTGCAGCAGGCAGGCGGCGCAGCACGATCTCGGTGGTCCGCGTAAACTCCAGGTCCCCGCGCCCGTCGCCCAGCCGCTCCCGCTCCATGCCCCGCTCGTAGTACGCGCGCAGGGCGGCGTAGTCCGGCTCCATGCCACGCGACTGTGGCACATCCCCGTCCCCCCGGCCACCCATTAATGCCGGGCACCACCAGTACCGGTGGGATAACACCGACGACCGCCCGCGTGTCCCGGCCGCTGGCAGAACTCATCCTCCCACCAGTCCATCGAGCCGCCCATGCCGCTGATGAGCAGGATCGCGGGGTCAGCCGCGTCGCCAGTGGTGTCCACGCACAGGTCAACGCCGTTGACATCGACGATCCGCTGGCCGTCCATCACCATCCGCTCTACTTGCTGGCGGGCCGGTACCGGACGTTCACGGCCGCCATGGGGTCACCTTCGCCGGCCCGGTGAAGGCGGACCGGCTCGCCGCCGGGGTTGTCGTACAGCCGGATGCCCTCGCCGAGCAGGACCGGCACGATGTGCAGGTCGATCTCGTCGATCAATCCCAGCTCGAGAAGCTGACGGCCAATGGTGGGCGAGAATACCTCGAGGTTCTTCCCGCCGGCCGCCGCCAGCGCGATCCGCACCGCCTCCGCCGGGCCGCAGGTGAGGAAGGTGACGTCGCCGGCGGGCGTCGCGTCCTCGGGGTGGTGGGTGAGCACGAAGATCGGCCCCTGCCAGGCGCCGCCGTACGGGCGGCTGCCGTCTATGGCCTGATCCCAGCCGTTCCGGCCGCCCAGGATGGCGCCGGTGGTCTTGATGTACTCATCGTGCAGGCCCGGACGGACTGAGACCCCGGCCATCCAGCTCATCTCGTGGTTCGGCCCGGCCACGAACCCGTCCAGGGACATCGCGAAGTGAAAGAGCACCTTCCCGGCCGCGGTCTGCGGCTTGGTGTCGCTCATCGGTCGCCTCCCGCGATCTGCTTGCAAATTGCAATCGGTAGGCCCACGCTAGGCCATCTGGGGGTAGATTGCAACCAGTTCGGGGATGAGGTGCGAGGTGGCGGAGCCAGCGCGGTCGGGTTGCCCGATCAACGCCGCGGTCGAGGCGTTCGGCGACAGCTGGAGCCTGCTCGTGCTGCGGGACGTGATGTTCGGCAATCGCCGCTACTTCCGGGAGCTGCTGGCAGGCTCCGAGGAGGGGATCGCCTCCAACATCCTGGCCGACCGGCTGAAGCGGCTGGTCGGCGCCGGCCTGCTGACCCGTGAGGACGCGGGGCCCGGACGGCGGGCGGCGTACAGCCTGACCGAGGCGTCGATTCAGCTGGTGCCCGTCTTCGCCCAGCTGGGAGAGTGGGGCCTGCACCACCGCCCGACCACGACGCGGCTGCGGGTGCGAGCCGAACTGCTGGCCGCCGGCGGCCCGGAGCTGTGGCGTGAGTTCATGGCCGAGCTGCGGACCATCCATCTCGGCGAACCGGCGCCGGAACGGGACGGTCCCAGCGTCAGGGAACGCCTGGCCGAGACATACGCCGCCGCGCTCTGATATCCCCGCGGCCCCTAGGTCACCGGGAACGGCGGCTGCCACCACCAGGGCGCCGTCTGGAGCTCGATACGGTCGACCCACTTCACCCACCAGTACCCGCGGCGGCCGGGTGCGACCAGGCGCAGCGGGTATCCGTGGCCCGCAGACAGGGGAGCGCCGCCGACGTCGGTGGCCAGCAGCAGCCGGCCGACGTCGCTCACCGGCAGCCGGATCCAGTAGCCGGTGACGGAGTGCACGAGCAGGCTCCGGGCCTGCCCGCGGCTGCGCAGCAGGGCGCTGACCGGCACGCCGCTCCAGTCCTGCTGGGCGTACCAGCCGGAGGTGCAGTCCAGGGTCGCCCGCATCCGGCTGCCGAACGCCGCCAGCTCGTCCAGCCCCAGCTGATACCGGCCGGCCCCGTCCGCGACGGTCAGCCGCCACCGATCCGGATCGACGGCCGGGACCGGGTCCACGAGCCAGCTCATGGTCGGCATCGCGCCCGGATCGAACGACCCGGTCTCGTAGGACCCGGTGAAGCGCCGGTCAGCACCGGGGAGCCCGCCCAGCCGGACGGCCCCGCCCGCCGCGAAGTAAAGCCCGGCCGCCCCCGCCCCCAGCAGCCCGGCCCGCAGGAAGGTCCGCCGTGACAGATCCGACCGCCGCGGCCGGATCCGCCGGGCGACGATATGCCACAGGACCAAGGGCACCAGGACGAGCGCGACGGCGATATGCACCCACAGCCCCGGCCGCCCGGCGATCGAGCGCACCAGCCCGGTGGCATACCCAAGCCCGGCCCCGAACGTGACGACGACCAGCACCGCCAGCAGCAGCGACACCCACCGGCTGGCACGGCCGCGGCGCAGACCGCCGCGGACCACCCGGCTCTTCCACGGGACGAGCAGCAGGATCACCAGCCCGGCGATGCCATGGGCGATGGCCGCCCACCGCCCGCTAGAGGAGCCGATCGCCACCGTCGCCACACCGGTCCCGAAGACCAGCACCAGGGCGACCAGGAGAGCCTGATTGGTGATCCTCCCCGCGGGCGCCCGCAAGATCCTGCGGAACCCGGCCACGCTGCCTCCCGGGAAGGACGAGTGTTATAGCCAATGTCTCACGCGTGCGCAACGACGTAGCCAGAGTTACCAGGCCGTGTATCAGGAGCCTGCCGCCGCGTCGATACGCTGCCGTAGCAGGTCGGCGTGGCCGCTGTGCCGGGCGTACTCCTCAATCACGCAGGTGTACACCCAGCACAGCGACAGCGTGAGGTCACGCCCGCCGGCTCGGCTCAGCCTCCGGTCGCGGCGAACCAGGCGCCGGCCGGTGAGGCGACGAACACGATGGGGGCGATGCACGGTTCCGGCAGCTTCACCCTCGCCCTGATCTCGGAGTTCCCGGCCATGCTGGCCCGGAACTGGCGGGTGCTGACGTTGGTCACGGTGGCCATGCCGCCGGTGATGGTCTGGCAGCTGACGATGGCCTCGAAGTCGGCCACCGGGTTGACGCCCCGCAGGTTGGCCGGGACCGAGGGCTGGTCGGCCAGGACCAGGCCGCGGACTTGGACGTCCAGGCGGCCGTCTCTGCTCAGGAAGCCGGTCCCTGAGGTGATCATCCACGGCAGCCCGCCACCGGGCACCATCCGGATCGGGTTGGCGGTGCCGACGTAAGGACCGGTGACCGGCGTCATCACGTCGAATTGCAGGATCGTGCCCGGATCGGCGTTTGCCGAGGAGCTGGAGACCAGGACCGGCACCAGGCCGATCATGACCATTCCGAGCGCGGCTAGCAGCCATCTGATCTTGCTCATTTCTCCCGCTTTCCGTAGAAGAACCCGGGCGGCCCGCTTCCGCCGTCGCTGCCGGCGTCAGGCCGCCGCGGCACACACCAGGTGATACGGCCGCCACCGCGCCGCGGTTCGGCCGGCCGCGATGCCTGATCGCCTACCTCGACCCGCCACGGCCAGCTGGATCACATATCTCCTCGCCGCCCTCAGCCGGGCGAAATACAGACGTTTCCGCGGAAGCGGATTGTGCGGATTTTCACAAGCCGCTTCCGGCACAGGCCCGTAATACAGCTACAGCCCGGCACAGCTGAAATCCTTGGCCCGAACGAACCGTGGTACTTCTGGCCGATGACCGCTGGCGGGCAGTCCGGTTGCCCTGCCCTGAGCGCGGCGCCTGGTCCCGGCCGTGAGGCGTGCATGCCAGTCAGCCGCCCTCCAGCGTGCGGCGCGCAGATCCATCGGTTGGATGCTGGCTATCGGCTCGGAAGCGATCGCGGCAGCCCGAACCAGGGGAGCACGCTGTTGTCGAAGCGGGTCAGGGCGCAGATCCGGTCCCCGGCGAGGGTGAGGACGTAGAGGCCGGTTCCGTGGCGGATGCCGTTGGGGGCGCGCAGGTAGGCTCCGAACGCCGGCTGAGCGTTGGCTCGTGTCGGCACGAGGTCGAACCTGCGGCCCGCGCCGAACAGGCTGGCGCAGAAGCGGGCCACGACGTCCAGGCCCTCGTATTCGAAGGGCATCGGCGGCATCGACATGAAGACGTCGTGGGTCAGCAGGGCCACAAGTGCACCGAGATCGGCGGACTCCCAGGCGCGGACGAACTTCGCCACGAGCGCATCCTCGGCGGGTGAGGCGGAGGCGGGAGGCGGTTCGCGGCCTGCGGCCGGCGGCTGCTGGCGCTGCAGGCTGGCGCGGGCCCGTTTGAGGGCGCTGTTGACCGATTCGGTGGTCGAGTCCAGCATCCCGGCCACCTCGCTGGCGTGGAATCCCAGCACGTCGCGCAAGATGAGCACGGCGAGCTGGCGGGGCGGCAGGACCTGCAGGGCGGTCACGAAGGCCAGGGAAATGGCTTCGGTCTGCTCGTAGCGGGCCTCCGGGCCGGGCGGCACATCGATCGCACCCTCCAGCAAGGCGTCGGGAAACGGCTGCAGCCATACGACCTCGCCGAGCCGGGTCGGCTCGGGCGGTGGCCATCCAGTCACGTCCCACTCCTTGGCCGGGCGCCGGCTGGCCGCGCGGCGCGCGTCGAGGCATCGGTTGGTGGCGATCCGGTACAGCCATGTCCGCAGCGAGGCACGTCCCTCGAACCCGCCGAGGCTTTGCCAGGCGGTCAGCAGCGTGTTTTGGAGGGCGTCCTCGGCGTCCTGGAAGGATCCGAGCATCCGGTAGCAGTGCACCTGGAGCTCCCGGCGGTACGACTCGGTCAGCTCCCGGAACGCGTCACCGTCCCCGGCTCGCGCCCTGGCGATCAAGTCGGCTGCCACTTCCCTCACCCTGAGGTCACCTTCTTCCCGCACCTTGCCGGACTTCCGTCTTGTATAGGCGCCGGCCGGGGGGCGAACTGGGCGGCCGGCGGGCGCCCACTTTCCCGGCGCCGCGGCGCCTGCATCGGGTGGTAGCCGACAACACAGCAAAGGGAGAACCGCAATGGGAAAGATCGTCATCAGCACGAACGTCTCGCTCGATGGAGTGGTCCAGGACCCCGACGGTGCGGAGGGCTTCACGCTAGGCGGCTGGTTCCTCCAGTACGGGGGCGAGGACCTCGAAGCGTGGGGCAAGGTCGAGTACGCCGAGGCGCTGCGCACTGCGGCCCTGCTGCTGGGCCGGCGCAGCGACGAGTGGTTCGGGGCGCGGTGGGCATCCCGGCCCGGCGAGTGGGCGGACCGGCTGAACAGCCTGCCCAAGTACGTCGTGTCCTCGACCCTCGAAGACCCCAGATGGACCAACGTGACGGTCCTGAAGGGCGACGTGGTCGAGGAGGTCACGAGGCTGAAGCAGGAGCTAGTCGGAGACATCGTCGTCTACGCCAGCTATCAGCTCGGGCGCACGCTGATCGAGCACGACCTCGTGGATGAGCTGCGGCTGTTCGTCTTCCCGGTGGTGCTCGGGGCCGGCGAACGCCTCTTCGGCGAGACCAGCGACAAGAAGCCGATCCGCCTCGTCGACAGCCGGACGGTCGGTGACGGCCTCGTCTTCCTCACCTACGAGATCGTCCGAGACGCCTAGCTACCGCTGCGTCGACGTCGGCCGGCGAGCGCCTTCTGGGGGTCACCGCCCGCCACCCTGCGCGCCTCACCACGCGCGCAGGGTGGCGGCGCTTGACCCGACGGCAGGCCCGCAAGGTCCGGACTAGGAGTTGGAGTGCAACGCGCACCCATCGAGACGTAAAAGGAATTCATAGTGGGAATCAAGGCACACACCAATAAAGGAATGGTCCTCGTAATAGCGTCCGCGGCACAGTTCATGGTCGTGCTCGATGTTGCGGTCGTGAACGTCGCCCTGCCCTCGATCCAGCAGGATCTCGGCATCGGGAAGAGCACCTTGCAATGGATCATCATCGCGTACGGCCTCATGCTCGGCGGGTTCCTGCTGCTCGGCGGCAGGATGGCCGACCTCCTGGGGCGCCGCCGCATGCTACTGACAGGACTGACATTGTTCTCGTCCGCCTCGCTGCTCGCGGGCGTGGCGGGATCCGCCGGGCTCCTGATCGGCGCCCGGGCCTTGCAGGGCTTCGGGGCGGCGCTCATCCCGCCGGCCGCCCTCTCGATCCTCGCCGTAACTTTCGCGGAAGGCGCCGGGCGCGATCGCGCGCTCGGGCTCTACGGTGCCGTCACCGGGGTGTCGGGGTCGGTCGGGGTACTCGCAAGTGGCCTGCTCACCGACGGCGCAGGCTGGCACTGGGTCTTCCGCATCAACGTTCCGATCGGCGTCCTTCTCATCGCGATGGCGGCTGTCTTCCTGCCCGTCGACGCTCGCGGCCGTCGCAGGAGCGAACGCTTCGACGTCGCCGGCGCGGTCACCGTCACCGGAGGCCTGCTCCTGCTCGTCTACGCGCTCAACCACGGCGCCGACCACGGCTGGGGCTCCGGGTCGACGCTCGGACTGTTCGCCGCGTCCGTCGTGCTGCTTTCCGCTTTCGTGCGGATCGAAGCGCGGTCCCGGTCACCGCTGGTACCCGGCTCGTCGGTGCGCAACCGCACACTGGTGGCGGCGAACCTGTCGGCGTTCTTCACGTTCGGAGCGTTCTTCGCCTTCATCTTCCTCGGTTCGCTGCTGATGCAACAGGTTCTCGGTTATTCGGCGACCCGGACGGGCGTCGCCTGGCTGGCCACGACGGCGACGTCGGTCGTGGCGGCTGGGATCACTGGAGGGAAGCTCGTTGCGGTGGTAGGCGTGCGGCGCCTGCTCGTCGCGGGCCAATCGCTCCTCGCGATCTCCGTACTGTTGCTGACGCGGGTTACGGCTGGAGGGGACTTCGCAACCGACCTGCTGCCGGCGCTGCTCCTAGCTGGCGTGGCCGGGGGAATGGCTGCTCCGGCCGCACAGATCGGCGCTCTGTCCGGTGTCACGCACTCGATGACCGGCCTGGCGTCCGGGCTCGTCGAAACCATGCGCGAGATCGGGGGCGCCGTCGGTGTGGCTGCCGTGTCGACGGTCCTCATCTCGCGGGCCGGGGTGAACGCTTTCCACGCCGCGTTCTGGGTGATATTCGTCGTCGCGGCCCTGGGCGCGCTGACGGCCGCGATTGGCTTCCCGCGGCGCCCAACGCAAGAGATCGAGCCTGAGCCTGCCCCGTCCAACGTTTCGGTCGTCATGGAAACCGACGTAAGAGTGCGATGACGGGAACTACCGTCAATTTTGACCATGGACAGCCTGGATGACTAGCGGCTGGACGGCCGTAGCGTCGCTCGCCGAGGGAGCGTTTGCGCCCGACGAGCGACGCGACGGTTCAGGACGGCTGGGCCGCGACGCCACCTGGCAAACCGGACACCGACCGCCAGGACACGCACATCGAACTCACAGCCTCCCTCGGCGACAGGCCAGGGCTTCCGCCCGCCGGTATATGGACGATCAGGACGGCATGCACGCGATCGGCGTGGCCGTCGCCGCTCTGGCCCTCGACCCCAACCCGCAGAACGCATTCATCCGGGGCGACTACCGGCTCTTAAGGGTCGGTCCCTACCGCGTTATTTATGTCATCATCCTCGCAGCTCGCTACCACTACTGACCTCACCGCGCGTTAGGGATAATTGAAATTCCTTTTGCCGAACGGTCCGTGGTTCCTGCCGCCGGTCACCAGCCAAGCTTGAGTGCGGGGGAGCCTGGCCTGCGGCTGGGTGCTCAGATCGAGCTGATGGCACCGCCATCGACGGGGATCACCGCGCCGGTGATGTAGGACGCGGCGGGGGAGAGCACGAACGCGGCCGCTCGCCCGAACTCCTCGGGCTCGCCGTATCGGCGCAGCGGGATGTGCTCGGACAGGCGGGCGCGCACCTCGTCTGGATCTCCGCGCAGCGCCGGATCGGCGTTATCAGCGATGACCCACGCGGCAGGTTCGGCCGCGGCGGCGTTCTGCGCCAGGCGTGCCACGGCCGACGAGGCCGTAGCGTCGTGCGGAGCGCTGAGCACGACGCGGCCGCGGAGCAAGGCTGCTGGCCAGCGTGAGGCCGCTGATGCCGCCCCGGTAATGGCAACGTCGCAGCTCAGGGTCATTCCGCCGCGGGCCGCCGGCCCCATACGCCGATGTGGACGAATCCGCACGCCAGGAAGTCATCGTCGCCTGGCCGGCCGGTGATTGCCGTCGCCTGCTCCCGGCTGAGCGCGCCAGCTTGCACCTTCGGACGGGCCAGAGCGGCCTGGCTCAGCTGGTAGAACTCGGCAAGATCAGTGCCGGCTTGGATGATGTCGATCTCGGCGTCGGCCCCGACCTCCTCCAGGCCGAGCTGGTGAATCTGGCGGAGCAGAGACCGGCCCTGGGACAGGGCCATGCTCGGGAAGGCGGCCTGGGTCGAGGGGGGAGAGGTCGCCCACACCGGGTCGGCGTCGCCGCTCCACATGCCGAAGTCTGGCTCCTCGAGCACCAGCCACCCGCCGGGAGCCAGCCAGGTGACGATCCGTCGCAGCAGGTCCACGCCGGGGGAGATATGCATGAGCACCGCTCGGGTGTGGATGAGATCGAAAGAGCCGGGCGGAAACGTGCCGGTGCGGATGTCGTGCCGGATGACCTCGACGTTCGAGGCGGTTATCTCACTCAGGAACCCGGTCTGCACGTCGGTCGCGATCACGCGCCCGGCCGGGCCGGCCACATCGGACAGCCACCGGGTGATCGACCCTCGCCCCCCGCCGATCTCCAGGCACCTCGCGCTCTTGCCGACTCCAAGACGCTGAATACGCCGCTTGGTCAGCGGGTCCAGACGTTGCTCCAGCAGCTCAAGACGGCGCGATTCGTCCTCGGCGGAATGCGGGAACGCGTAGTCCGGAGCCTCATCCACAGCGCGATCATAAGCCGCGGCACTCCTCGCCGCCCGCCGCGCGCCAGCCCTTGACCCAGAACGTCCGCTATGACGAGCCGGACTGACCGTGGTAGCCACGCCACGACGTTTCCGCGGAAGCGGCTTGTGCAGAATTTCACTAGGGGGTGTTCTGTCCGATGACGGTGCCATGGACCCGATCCCCGCGTCCGCCGCCTTCAGGTCGCTGAGGTACACCGGAGTGCGGTCCCGGACCGCGCGCGGTCCAGCCGCGCCGGGACCGATCGTCCACTCCTCTGACATGACCGCCACCTGCGCGGCAGCGTCACCACCCCCGAGCGGCTCGAACCGGCGTCCGTCGGCGGCCAGCATGCTGATCACCACCTGTGCCGCGTCCAGCCGGGCCCGGACCGCGGCCGACACCTGGTCGCCGACGGAGCTGACCGTAGCGGCATCGGCCAGCACCGCGCCCAGTTCGGCGGCCTCCCGCCGGGCCTCGGCTATCGCTCGCTCCAGCCGTGCGCTGTCCCGATCCTGCACCGCCGACATCCGGCCCGCGACTTCCTGCGCCAGCACCCAGCCGAGCAGGACGACCAAGGCGATGTAGGCCTGCGTCACAGCAACCGAAGCCGGAGACGGCAGCCCCAGACGAGCGAACTCGCCGTACCCGGCCGCCGTCATGTAGTTGGCCACCGCTGCGAACGCCGCTCCGGTAAGAACCACGCCCAGGTCACGTAGCCGGAGCGCCGCCCACGCCAGGATCGGCAAGAACAGCAGGCCGGCCACGTCGCCGAAGCGGAACGCCACGACGGAAAGCCCAGCCGTCAGCAGGACCACGAGCACCAGTTCGAGGCACCGCGAGGACGCCAGCGCCCGCCGCTGCGCCCACAGCAGCACCGTGCCGCCGATCACCAGCACCGCGATTCCGTCCCCCGCCCACCACTGCAGCACCAGCCCCGGCCACCAGCCGCCCTTGCCCGCCCAGCTCGCAGTGGCCCCGACCAGCCCGCCCGCCAGCGGCCCGAGGACCGCGGCGCCCAGGACGAACCAGCCCAGACCGACCCGAGTCCCCAGGTCCGGCCGTCGTCCTCCGCAGAACCAGCGGACGAACGACGCGCCGGTCACCGGCTCCACCGCGTTGGCCAGCGCCGCCGCCAGCGCCGCCGCCAGCGTCAGGTGATGCTGCAGATCGACACCGACCTCGCTGACCACGATCGCGGCGATCACCACCGGCCAGCGCCGCCGCGCCACCAGCAGCAGGGCGGCCACATCGACACCAGACGGGGGATAACCGAACGCCAGGCCTGAACTGAAGTGGTGCCACCCCAGCTCCGCGCCCACCGCGTACGCCCCGGCGATCACCGCGAACAGGGCCGCCGCGCGCCCAGTCGCTGATCGCGACCAGCGTTTCAGGTCCGCTGGGACCGCCGTCGCTCCACCGGGCAGCCGGGCCACGGCCAGCAGGAGACGCTGACCGGCCGGTTCCAGTCCCCGCAGTCCGGGAGAGGCAGAGCGTGTCACCATGATTAGCCGCCGAAAAGAAACCCCGCCGCTGCTGGCCGGTCATTACCGCCGCGGGAGTGAACGGCTCACGCAGCAATACCGCCTGGGTACGCCATCACCGGCGAACATGCGCCTGAGGATAGTCCCGCTTCTTGGTTCGTCTCCGGCTGCCACTTTAGCCAGCCACTGTCCTATTTTCAGGCAATATGTCCAAAAAGACGGACCGGCCAGCGATGTCAGACTGCTCTGATGCCGTGCCGATGAACTGCGCAGACCGTCGCTAGCCCCGCTCATGCTTGCGGAGGGCACGCCACTTCTGGGTCTTCTCGCCCTCAACTGGCCCGGCCTCGCCCCGGGTCGCTGCCTCCACCTGCTCGGTCAGCTTCTCCGGACTGCTGGCGACAAGCGTCCGCTTGCCGCGGACCGCGACCCACATGCTTTCCAGCGGATCGAACAGGATGCCCCACCGGGGGAACCTGGCCCGGAGCGTACGCGTGTCGTCAGCCGCACGGGCGTTCTCGTCTGGCATGGCACCCCCCTGATTGCTGAGAACCAGCCTGTTTCCTCAGCATAAGCCGGGGGAGCCTGGATCGCCGGGAATAGCCAGGTCACTAAGAGCACAAGTGTGGGCCAGATCACCATATGATCATGCCGTCTTCTGGTCGCCTGGGCTCTGCCCGCCGGTGACGGCCCGCTCGATTCGCTCCAGCCGCTCGGTGATGTCCGCTATCTCTGGCGACGCGCCGTGGCGGGCGGCGTTTTCCAGAATCGATCGCACGTAGCTGGTGTAGCGGAGATGCCGTTCCCGCGCCTGCTGTTTGAGCTGGTCGATCACTTCGACGGGCAGGCGCAGGGAAGTGGTTGCCATCGGCTGCGGCTCGACCCAGTGGCCGGGCTCCATCTCCGCGCTGGTGTCGTGGGTGTCGTAGTACTCAGCCAGCTGCTCAAGCTCGGCCGCGGGTCGGGGGAGTCGCTCGGGTTGCTTGGTCATGGTCATCGCGCCTTCCTGCGGAAGGTCTTCTTCTCGGCTTCGGTCATGTCGCGGGCGGTGATGACGAAGGCCTCCTCGCCCGCCGCGATGGCTACCACGAGCAGATAGCGGCCCGCGTGGGTGCGCCCGTAGACAAGGGTCGTGCCGTCCCGGCTGGGGACGGTCCAGTAGGGACGCTCAAGGATCGCCTCTCGCACTTCGTCTAAGGCGACGCCGTGAGCGGCGATGTGGTCGGCGGACCAGTCGCTTTCCCGGACTGCCTTGAACACGAACTCCATTGTAATGCATTTGCATTACAAGCGACATCCCTCGGAGCCGCAGCGGCTAGCGCCCGCAGAACCTCCAGCACGTCCGCCAGTTCCGACTGCAACTGCCTGTCCGGTGCCGCCTGGGCTTCTTCGGCTTCCTCCACCAGCTTCGCCCGCAACGCTTCCAGGTATCCGGCCTGGTCCAGCACACGGGTAACGGGCCGACCGCCCGGCGTACCGGTCAGCTCGTCCGCGGTCAGCGCGCTGCGTTGCGTCACGTCGGCCGGGCACCCCACGGCCGAAGCCGCCGCCAGCACAACGTCCGGCAGCGTCTCTCCCGCGGACACCGCAGGAGCATACCTCCGCACGCCGCGGATCAGCCCAGCCTCAGGCCGCAAGACCAGTCCGGCCCTGGCCTTGACCCTGCACTCCTCTTTTGCGCCGACACGTCGCATTCTCCCGTCGGCACCCGTCGGCCGCGCGATAGTGTCAGGTGTCGTGGGCCGCGCCAGTAATCGCAAGAAGGCCCAGCGCCAAGCTGGGTCCAGCCCCCGACGGGCCAGCCAGAGTTCTCCGGCCGACGCCGTGAGCCCGCAGGTGAGGCGCAAGCTCGCGAGTGTCCTGCAGTCCCTGCTCGAAGAGGCCGAGGAGCGCCAGCAGCGCGAAGCCTCCGCCCGCAGCGCCTGGTGCGGCGGCGCCGTCCCGGTCCCGGCCGAGGCGCCGCCCTGGCCCGAGAACTCGCTCGGCGATCGGTTCTTCGCTAGCACCCACCTGGAAGAGGCCCGCCACGCGCCGTGCCTGCTGACCGCGGAAATCCCGGATCCCGCCGTGATCGCCGCCGCCCCCGCCCACTGGAACGTCGCCACCAACGCCCTGATCCGCGCCGTCGTCTTCGACGGTCTGCGCCTGGATCACCCGGCGGTGCGCGTGCTCCTCGAGACGCTCGCTCCCATCGCCGAGGCCGAGCTGGCCTACGGGAAAGCCGTCGAGACCTGGCTGAACCGGCCTGCACTGTATCGGGACGAAGACGAGCCGGAGTTCCCGGAGATAGATGGCCCGGTGTTCCTGCTCGGCGCGAGCGCGCTGGTGGACGCGGTCTGGGCGGCGATCGGGGAGGATCCGCTCACCGAGGTCCGCCGCGTACTC
>Ga0310037_10000391_pt1 | contig 29385 bp, 20 predicted proteins | sample Sb_taG_11_FD_200239 | JGI IMG/M metagenome (GOLD analysis project Ga0310037, IMG submission 200239) | Peat soil microbial communities from Weissenstadt, Germany - Sb_50d_3_AS metaG (v2) (version 2) | ecosystem: Environmental > Terrestrial > Soil > Wetlands > Peat | place: Germany: Weissenstadt... | reverse complement strand
CCAGCCGGGCCGCGCCCCGCGCCCGCCAGCTGTCGGCCACCTCGCCGACCAGCCGCCGCTCCAGCCCCTGGCGCCCCGCACCGGCCGCCACCGCGATGCCCCGCAACTGCACCTCCCCGCCATCCCCCAGCGGCCCGGTGGCCGCCGCCCCGGCCAGAGCCTCCCCGGCGGGCGCCGTCAGATCCCACAACCCGAACAGGTCAGTGCCCGCGACACCACGCTCAGCCAGCGGGATGCCCCGCCCGGCCAGCAGCCTGCCAACCGCCCGCTGTTCCAGCAGCGACCGGCACCTGCGGAACACCATCCCTCCTGCCTCGGGTGACATGCCTTGGGTCATTGCCGGCTCCCAGGATTGGGTCTTTCCCGCATCCTGCCCCGGCGGCTTGGCGCCGGCTTGGCAGCGCGGCACCGCACTCACGCCAAGCCGACGCCGAGCGGCCGCCAAGTCCCCCATGCAAGCTGGCAGTGTCCCAGCTCCGAAGGGCGCCGGATAAACGGCCAGGCCATCCGCGTCAACGACGGAATCATCTGAACCAGGCAGGAGAAGGACTCATGACCCAGCAGCAGCGTGAGACGGTCGCGGGCAGTGCCCGGAACAGCAAACTCCTAGGGAGGGCGCATATGAACAGCAAATCCGTCGTTCCGGCCGGACGTAGCAGCGCATCAAGGCGTGCCTTCCCCGTCCGGGCAAGAGACCTGCTGAAGGTCCGGGCGGTGTGGATCTTGCCGCTGATCCTGGGGTCGGCGGTGGTGGTGCTGATCACGGCGTTCTACGTCGGGTCGGTGGTCAACCCCCTAGGCCACCTGCAGGGCCTGCCCGTGACGGTGGTGAACCAGGACCGCGGCGCGGTGATCGGCACGCGGCAGATCAACATCGGCCAGCAGGTCCAGCGCGGTCTGTCCGGCAGCACCGCGGTCTCCGGCCGGCTGGCGCTGACGGACACCACGCTCAGCTCCGCGCAGCAGGCCATGGACCGCGGCGGCTCCTACGCGACGGTGGTGATCCCGCCCGGCTTCACCGCCTCGCTGCTCACCCGGGCCGGCGTAGATCCGGGCGGGCTGGGGTCGGAGCGGCCGGAGATCGTCATCTGGACCAACCAGCGGGCGGGCACGATCGGGGCCAGCCTGGCCTCCGGCGTGCTGCAGCCCGGCCTTCAGGCGGCATCCGGCCAGGTCGGGCGGCAACTGGCGGCCTTCGTGCCCGCCGCCCGGGCGTCCAGCCCGCTGACCAGAGATTTCCTGGCCGACCCGGTCACCGTCACGACGGCCGACTACCGGGCGCTGCCCGCTCATTCTGCCCTGGGGCTGAGCGCCTTCTACCTCGCCTTGCTGATCTTGATGTGCGGGTTCCTGGCCGGGACCATCATCAACCCCTCGGTGGACGCCGCGACCGGATATGCCACCAGCGAGATCGGGCCCCGATGGCGGCAGCGCCAGCCGCTGCCGGTCAACCGGTGGCACACGCTGGTTATCAAGTGGGTCATGGCCGCCGTCCTCACCGGCCTGATGACCGGGCTGCTGCTGGTGGTGGCGGCCGGCATCTTGCGGATGGACGCCCCTCACCTCGGGCTGCTGTGGCTGCTGGCCTGGCTGTGCGCGGCCAGCGTGGCCGCGGGGACCATCGTGTTGTGCGCGGTCCTGGGCGCCTCCCTCGGCCAGCTCCTGGCCCTGCTGCTGTTCGTCTACGCGGGACTGGCGGCCGCGGGCGGCACCGTGCCGCTGCAGGCGCTGCCCGGCGTCCTGCGGTGGCTGGCCGGGATCGAGCCGCTGCGCCAGATCCTCGCCGGCACCCAGGCGATCTTGTACTTCGACGCCCAGGCCGACGCCGGGCTGGCGCGAGCGGTCACGGCCGCCACGATGGGGCTGGTCATCTGGCTGATCGCGGGCGCGGTCGCGGTGCGGTGGTATGACCGCAAGGGATACAACCGCCTGGATCCCGAGCTCCTGGGGTATGTGGCCGACTCGGTGCAGCAGCACAGGTCGCAGAACGCCCACGCCCGGCCACAGGACTCCGGGAACCCAGGAAGCCCAACCGAGCCGGATGCCGGCGCCCGGCCACAGGATTCCGGGAACGCAGGCAGGCGAACCGAGCCGGACGCCCGGGTCTGAGCTCGCGATAGGCAGGGACTCCCAGGATGAGACTCGGCGCGCCGCGGGAGTGGGCTTCGCCTCCGCGGAAGTGGGGGACTTCCGGACCGTGTTGGTCTGCGCCATCATCCTCGCCGCCGTCAGTGTGATGTCCATAGCCGGCATCCGGCGAACCGCCCCCACCCGCTGAGGCCTGGCCCGCCGGCGCTCTCGATCCGATGGAGACCCAGTGATACTGCAAGACGCATTCACCGTAGAGCCGTGGAATCTGCGCGAGACTCACCTGGACCTGGACCTGCTGGCTCAGACCGAGTCGGTGTTCGCGCTGGCCAACGGGCACGTGGGCTGGCGGGCCAACCTGGACGAGGGCGAGCCGCACGCCCTGCCGGGCAGCTACCTCAACGGGGTCTACGAGACACGACCGCTGCCCTACGCCGAGAGCGCCTACGGCCTGCCGGAAACCGGGCAGGAGATCATCAACATCACCAACGGCAAGCTGATCCGCCTGTTCGTCGACGACGAGCCGTTCGACGTGCGGTCCGGCGAGCTGCGCTCGCACGAGCGGCTGCTTGACTTCCGCTCCGGAGTGCTGACCCGCCGCGCCGAATGGGTGTCGCCCGCCGGGCGGCCGGTCCGGGTCTCCTCGGTCCGGCTGGTGTCATTTACCCAGCGGGCGGTCGCGGCGATCTGCTACGAGGTGGAGCCGCTGGACGGCCAGGCGCGGATCGCCGTGCAGTCCGAACTGCTCACCAACGAGCAGCTGCCATCGGACGGCGCAGATCCCCGTGTGGCCGCGGCGCTGCAGGATCCGCTCAGCGGCGAGTACTACGACGCCACCGGAACGGCCGTGATACTGGTGCACCGGACCAAGCGCAGCGGGCTGCGCGTCGGCGCCGCGATGGAGCACCTGATTGACTGCCCGGCCCCGGTGCGGGCTGAGTCCCGGTCGTTCACAGACGGCGGCCTGGTCACCGCGGCGGCGGTGCTAGCGCCGGGGCAGAAGCTGCGGGTGGTCAAGTTCGTCGCCTACGCCTGGTCCGGCGCCCGGTCGCTGACCGGGGTCAGGGACCAGGTGTGGGCGGCGCTGGCCGCGGCCCGGCAGGCCGGCTGGGACGGGCTGCTCGCCGACCAGCACCGGTACCTGGATGACTTCTGGGACCGCGCCGATGTCGAGGTGGACGGGGACCCCGAGGTGCAGCAGGCGGTGCGGTTCGCGCTGTTCCACGTGCTGCAGGCCAGCGCCCGGGCGGAGAACCGGGCGATCCCTGCCAAGGGGCTGAGCGGGCCCGGGTACAGCGGGCACGCGTTCTGGGATACCGAGACCTTCGTGCTGCCCATGCTGACCTTTACCACCCCGGACGCCGCCGCCAGCGCGCTGCGGTGGCGGCACAGCACGCTCCCGCTGGCCCTGTCCCGGGCCGCCCAGCTGGGCCTGGCCGGCGCGGCCTTCCCGTGGCGGACCATCACCGGGCAGGAATGCTCAGGCTACTGGCCCGCGGGCACGGCCGCGTTCCACGTCAACGCCGACATCGCCGTCGCCGCGGTCCGCTACACCGATGCCACGGGTGACGAAGAGTTCGCCCGTGGTCCGGGGATGGACCTGCTGGTCCACACTGCCCGGCTATGGGTCTCCCTCGGCCACTACGACGACCAGGCCAACTTCCACATCGACGGGGTCACCGGCCCGGACGAGTACAGCGCCATCGCCGACGACAACATCTACACCAACCTGATGGCGCAAAGAAATCTGCTGGCCGCCGCCGACGCGGCCAAGCGGTACCCCGATCGCGCCCGCGAACTCGGCGTAAGCGACGAGGAATCCGCCACCTGGCGGGACGCGGCGCAGGCCATGACCATCTCCTAGGACGAGACGCTCGGCGTGCACGCCCAGGCAGCGGGGTTCACCCGGCGCCAGGTCTGGGATTTCGCCCGGACCTCGGCCGGGCAGTACCCGCTGATGGTGCACTTCCCGTACTTCGACCTGTACCGCAAGCAGGTCGTCAAGCAGGCTGACCTGATGCTGGCCATGCAGATGCACAGCAGCGCGTTCACCGCCGAGCAGAAGGCGCGGGACTTCGCCTACTACGAGCGGCTGACCGTCCGGGACTCCTCGCTGTCGGCGTGCACCCAGGCGGTCATCGCCGCCGAGACCGGCCACCTCGACCTGGCCTACGACTACCTCGGCGAGGCCGCCCTGATCGACCTGCTCGACCTTCAGCACAACACCCGCGACGGGCTCCACATCGCCTCGCTGGCCGGCACCTGGATCGCGCTGGTCAGCGGCTTCGGCGGCCTGCGTCTCAAGGACGGGACCGTCAGCTTCGCGCCGCGGCTCCCCGACGGCCTCACCCGGCTCGCGTTCACCCTGTTCATCGGGGGCCGGCGCCTGCGAGTCGAGGTCACGCACGCCCAGGCCAGGTACATCCTGACCGGCGGCGACCCACTCGAAATCCTGCATCACGGCCAGCCGGTCACCCTGTCGGCCAGGAAACCGCACGTCCGGCGCATCCCGGCGGCACCGTCCCGGCCCCGGCCCAGCCAGCCGCCCGGACGCGAGCCCGTACACCGCCCGCCCGCCGGGAACGCCGGCCACTAAGCCCTGGCCTGTCAGCAACGTGCCCGCCGGCGATGTAGCGCAGGAAGCCGCCCGCGGTCCCGCCGTCGCAGACCCGGTGGTCGAAGGTCAGCGTCAGCTCGGTCACCTTGCGGACGGCCAGTTGCCCGCCGACAGCCCCGGCCCGGTCGATGATCCGGCCCAGGCCGAGGATCGCTACCTCCGGGTGGTTGATCCCAACGGCATGGCACTGGATGACCGCGACGGCTTCATCTACGTCGCCGACTCCCTGCTCAGCGTCACCTGGCGGGTATCCATCGCCGACGGCACCGTCTCAGCCTGCGCGCGGCCCGCAACTGGCTCCCGGCGGCGGCCCCGGCGCCAACGGGCTCAAGCTGCACGACGGTGCGGTGTGGGTCAGCAGCACCCAGCTCGGGACGCTACTGCGCGTCCCCATCCGGCCTGACGGCTCCGCCGGCCCGATCCAGACGATCGCCACCGGCCTGGCTGGCATCGACGACTTCGCCTTCACCGGGTCTGGACCCAGCGCGCCGGTCCTGGCCGCCATCAACCGCTTCAGCACGGTCGTGCTGATCCGGCCCGACGGCAGCCAGCAGACCGTGCTCGCCGCCGCAGACGGGGCTGTCCAATCCCTCCTCGGTCGCCCTCCGGGGCGGCACCGTCTACGTGCTCAGCGCCGCCTACCTGACCCAGACCGACCCCAGCATCCTGTTGGCCAACCTCCACCGCTGGCAGCGGCGTTGGTGATGATCGCGCCGCCGTAGGAGTGCCCGCCTAGCAGCACCGGGCCATCGATCTGGCTGAGCAGGCTGGCGGTGTAGGCGGAATCGGCGGTCACGCCTCGCAGCGGATTCGCTGGCGCGATGACGGTGTAACCCTGCTGTTGCAGCCGCTCGATGACGCCGTTCCAGCTGGACGCGTCGGCGAAGGCGCCGTGCACGAGCACGATCGTCGGCTTGGCGTCGGCTTGCTGGGACGGCTGATCTGTCGCATTCACTGGGGAACCTCCTGCGCTGTGGATCGGCTGATTTGGGATGGTTAGAGATGGCCGGTGTCTATGACGGCCTGGGCGCGGGCCCTGGCAGTTCTGCATGCGGCAGGTTTGAAGTCCCACCTCTGGCGGCCCCCGAGGATGCAGGTACCGCCCGTTCGGGCTGTGTCTCGCCATCAGCCTCCGGCGCTGACCAGGCGGCGTGTCGCCCCTGCCCGCAGTTGCGGCCCGTGGCGCCATGTAATCCAGGCAAGCACGCCAGGCAGTGGGCGGCAACGGAACAACTGGGAACAACCGATTATCTCTATCTATAAACAAGACAAATCGCATAGCTTGTACGAAAGTGGTGGTCTTGAACGGGGCGACCCTCTTGTCGGTGACGTCCACGACGCCCTCCTGACCGCGGTCGCTGTCGGCGGGCTGAACGTCGCCCTCCTCGCGGTATGTCACGTTCATCCTTCGACGAGTTGCTGGCCGCCGTCGATGTCGAAGGTGGCGCCGGTGACCGCGGTGTTGGTCATGAGGTGAACGGCCAGTGCGGCGATGTCCGCGGGGCCGACGACGCGGCCGATCGGCAGCGTGGCGCGGAGCTGCTCGCGGCGCTCGTTGAGCCGGTCGCCGAGCAGCGAAGCCGACAACGGCGTGTCGACAAACCCCGCCGCGATCAGGTTGACCCGCACGGGCGCGATCTCGAGCGCGAGGCTCTTGGTCATGGCCGGAAGCGCGGCCGTCAGCGCCGCAATGAACGCCAAGCCCGCTCCCGGGCGGCGGCCGCCAACGCCGCCCATGAACAGCAGGGTGCCTCCCGGGCGGACCCTGCTCACGGCGTCCTTAGCGACCTGCAGCGGCAGCAGGAGATGGGCGTCGACGTCGCGGCGTGCCACGTCTAGGTCGAACTCGGCCAGCGGCGCGTAATAGGGACCGGGGCCGGTGACCAGCAGGTGGTCGATGGGCGCGGGCAGCGCCTCAAAGAACCGCCCGAGCCGGCCGAAGTCGGTGGCATCGAAGGCGGCGATGCTGGCCCCGAGTTCCAGGTCGGCGCGGTGCAGGCGGTCCGGGTTGCGGGCGGTGAGGATGATGTCCGCTCCCCTGGCGCGGGCCAGCCGGGCTGTCTCAAGCCCGATGCCGGAGCTGCCCCCGATGACGAGGACGGTCTGCCCGAGCAGGTCCCGCTCGGGGTGCACGGGCGCAGAGTTGACCGAGGCGGCCGTGGTTCTCCAGGCGTCGTCGTCGCTCACGTCGGCAGCTCCGTCCCGGCCTGCCCCGCTGTCATGTATGCGGCGTACCAGCCGGGCCAGTTCGCGTCGCGCTGGTTGGGTCACGAACCACTCTTGCGCCTCGACGGGCGCGTCGCACCCGGGAGACACCCTGGCCCGACCCCTGGGCCTACGGGGTTCCTCAGCCCCTGGCCACAGAGTTACGCTCTGCTGGTAGCGGCTTGAACGAGGGGGGGAGGCCGCCGACGAGTCAGGATCCCCGCCCGCCCCCGAAGCTCCTCGCACGCCGCAGCGAGTGTGAGGCGCTCGACCAGCTCGTGGCCGACGCGCTCGCCGGCCGGAGCCGGGTCACCGTCCTGCGGGGCGAGGCCGGCGTGGGCAAGACCGCGCTGCTGGACTACCTATCCGACCGGGTCGCCGACTGGCACATCGCGAGAGCCGCCGGCGTTGAATCGGAGATGGAACTGGCCTACGCCGGCCTCCACCTGCTCTGCGCGCCCATGCTGGACCACCTTGACCGGCTGCCCGCTCCGCAGCGCGACGCGCTCGCGACGGTGTTCGGCCGCAGCGCCGGCCCGGCGCCCGACCGGTTCTGGTCGGGCTGGCCACGCTGACACTGTTCGCCGAGGTCGCCGACCAGCAGCCGCTGGCGTGCATCGTCGACGACGCGCAGTGGCTTGACCACGCCTCGGCGCAGATCCTGGGGTTCGTTGCCCGCCGCCTGCTCGCTGAGCCGATCGCGGTCGTGTGCGCCGCGCGGACGGGGGCCGGCGATGACGTTCTCGCCGGGCTGCCGGTCCTGCCGGTTGCTCCACTCGGCGATAGTGATGCCCGCGCGCTGCTGCTGGCCAACGTGCCTGGCCCCCTGGACGCACGCGTTTGCGACCAGATCGTCGCAGAGAGCCACGGCAACCCGCTCGCGCTGCTCGAGCTGCCGCGCACGTGGAACGCCGCCGATCTCGCCGGCGGGTTCGGTCTTCCCAGCAGCCAGCCGGTCGGCGGCCTGATCGAACAGAGCTACATCCGGCGCCTTCGGCTGCTCCCTTCCGATACGCAGCTGCTGGTCCTTACGGCCGCCGCAGAGCCCCTCGGCGACCCTGCCCTGCTTTACCGTGCCGCGGGAATGCTCGGGATCGACATCGCCGCGGCGTGCCCTGCCCAGGATGGTGGGCTGCTCGAGCTGGGCGGGCGCGTCGAGTTCGCGCACCCACTGGTCCGGTCCGCTGCCTATCGTTCGGCGGCCGCGGACGACCGGCACCGCGTGCATCGTGCCCTGGCCGATGCCACCGTCGCCGAGACCGACCCGGATCGGCGGGCCTGGCACCGCGCCCGCGCCACTGCGGGGCCCGACGAGGAGGTCGCCGCCGAGCTCGAACGCTCGGCCGGCCGTGCGCAGGCCCGCGGCGGCGTCGCCGCGGCGGCCGCGTTCCTGCAACGGTCCGCCGAGCTCACGGTCGACCCGGCGCGGCGTGCCGGGCGCGCGCTGGCCGCGGCGCAGGCGAGCTGCCAGGCTGGCGCGTTCGACGCAGCGCTCCAGCTGGCGGCCACGGCCGAGGCCGGACCGCTCGACGGGTTCCAGCGCGCCCGGATCGACCTGCTGCGTGGCAACATCGCCCTCGCCTTGGGCAGCCGCGACGCTGCGTCATTGCTGCGAGGGGCCGCGAGACGGCTCGAACCGTTCGACCTCGACCTCGCGCGTGAGACCTACCTGATCGCCTGGGGCGCGGCGGCAGTCGCCGGCGACCTCGAAGCAGGGCGCATCGCCGGCGAGATCTCTCGCGCCGTCCGGTCTCTCCCCCCGCCGCTTGGCCCTCCCCGTCCACTCGACCTGCTGCTCGATGGACTCGCCCTGCTCACCGCCGACGGACACGCCGCCGCGACTCCGGCGTTGCAGCAGGCAGCGGAATCGCTGCTCGAGATCTCGCGGGAGGACGCCCTTCGCTGGGGGTGGATGGCCACCGCCGCCAGCAACGCTGTGTGGGACAACGAGGGCATGCTGGCGGTCGCCGCGAGAAAGCTCCAGTTCGTCCGCGACGCCGGCGCGCTCGCGCAACTGCCCATCCACCTGTCCGCCCTGGCCCTGGCCAGGGCGTGGATCGGCGACTTCGCGGGCGCCGCCTCGCTCGTCGCGGAGATCGACAGCGTGGTGGCGACAACGGGGAGCCGCTTCGTGCCGGGGGCCGCTTTGCGGCTCTGGGCCCTGCAAGGCAGGGAAGCCGAGTCGGCCGCGCTGTTCGCGAGCGTCATGGAGCGAGATGCTGGCGGAGCCGTCGCTATCTGGGCGCATTGGGCAGCTGCGGTCCTGTACAACGGCCTGGCCCGCTATAAGGAGGCGGCGTGGTCGGCCCACCAAGCCACGTCGAACACCTTCGAGTACTGGGTGACTGTGTGGGCGCTGCCCGAGCTGGTCGAGGCGGCCATGCATGTGGGAGACGCCGAACTCGCGCGCGATGCGCTCAAGCGGCTCGCGGAGACGACCCAGCCGGCCGGCACCGACTTCGCGCTGGGCATCGAGGCCCGCTCCCGGGCACTGCTGAGCGACGGCACGGGGGCCCACGACTTGTACCGCGAAGCGATCGAGCGGTTGAGCCGCACGCGGCTGCGTCCAGAGCTCGCGCGGGCGCATCTGCTCTATGGGGAATGGCTGCGCCGCGAGGGCCGGCGCGTCGACGCGCGTGAGCAGCTGCGCACCGCCCACCACCTGTTCGACGCGATCGGCATGGAGGCGTTCGCCGAGCGCGCCCGCCGCGAGCTGCTGGCGACAGGCGAGAGGGCGCGCAAGCGCAGCCCTGGCACGCGCGGGGAGCTCACGCCGCAAGAGGAGCAGATCGCCCGGCTCGCCCGCGACCACCTGTCGAACCCGGAGATCGGCGCGCAGCTGTTCGTCAGCGCGCGCACGGTCGAGTGGCACCTGCGCAACGTGTTTACGAAGCTCGACATCACCTCGCGCAGGCAGCTCCAGGCGGCGCTGCCCGAGCATGGTCGGCCCGCCGATGCACGACCTCGCTGAGCCCGCGGACGGGCCAGGCCAGGGAACTACCGGGTTGTTCCCTGGGAGGGAACCCAGGGTGTTCCCCTGGGGTGATGCAGCGATGGAGATCGTAGCGTCATCCCTGACACCACCCCAGGGAGGCGGTAATGAGCACAGCCGAGGACCTCACAGGCGGCGAGCTTCGTGAGGGCTACGCCGAGATCGGCGACCAGCGACTGCATTACATTGAGGCCGGCGAGGGGCCGCTGATCGTCTGCTGCACGGCTTCCCGGAGTTCTGGTACGGCTGGCGGCTGCAGATCCAGCCGCTGGCGGCGGCGGGCTTCCGGGTCGTGGCACCGGACACGCGCGGCTACAACCTGTCGTCGAAGCCGGATGGCGTCAAGGCCTACGACGTCGGCCTGCTGGCCGCCGATATCCGGGACCTCATCCACGAACGCGGCGAACAGTCCGCGCTGCTGGTCGGTCATGACTGGGGTGGAAGCATCGCCTGGGTCACTGCGATGAACCACCCCGAGGTGGTGGAACGGCTGGCCATTCTCAACGCGGCCCATCCGCGGAAGCTCTCGCAGGGACTGCACCACCCGGGCCAGCTCCGCAGGTCCTGGTACTTCTTCTTCTTCGACCTCCCGGACCTGCCCGAATCCGTCGTGCACGCCAACCACTGGCACTTTTTCCGGCACTTCCTGCACGACGCCCACCCGGCCTACACGCCGGAGGAGATGGATCGTTACATCGCGGCGTGGTCACAGCCGGGCGCGGCGACCGGGATGATCAACTATTACCGGTCCTCGGTGCGGACCCCGCCCAAGCAGGCCGAAGAGGCGATTCGCCAGGTCAAGGCGCCCACCCTGGTCATCTGGGGACAGCGCGACCGCTACCTCGGCGAAGACCTGGCCGAGCCCGAGCACGACGATGTGCCCAACCTCGACCGCGTCGAGCGCCTGCCCGACGCCTCGCACTGGGTCCATCACGACGAGGCTGAGCGCGTCAACCAAGTGCTCACCGAATTCTTCGCCCCCGCCAAGAACTGACCCGGGGACTTCGACGGGGCGCCCCGGCCGAGCCCGGGATCGCCGCGCTGCTGTCGGCCCGGCAAGCGCCGGCCGCTGGCGAACATGGCAACCGGCGCCGCAGGTACCGGCCCCGGCATGCAGGCGCCGCCATTCCTGCCCGGGCCGTCGGCAACGCCAGCCCGCCACCGGCCGTGCACCGCAGTCTCGCGGGGCCGGCTCGGGTGGCACGCTGGATGGGGCCGCGTCAGCTACGGGGTCTCAGGAGCGGAAAGGAGTCCCTGAGAGGAGCCCTAGGCCGGTGCGGAACGACCACCTGTGCATCAACCGCCAGACGAAACCAAGGAGGCCCACATGGCTGTCACGACCGAAAGCTCACCGGACGCCGTGGCGATTCGCCCCTTCCGCGTTGAGATCCCGGAACAGGCCCTGGACGACCTTCGGCGGCGCATCGCCGCGACCCGCTGGCCCTCCAGGGAGCTGGTCACAGACCGGTCGCAGGGCGTGCAGCTGGCGACGCTCCAGGAGCTCGCCCGCTACTGGAACACCGAGTACGACTGGCGCGCGTGCGAGGCCAGACTGAACGCGCTGCCGCAGTTCACCACCGGGATCGACGGGGTGGGCATCCACTTCATCCACGTCAGGTCGCGGCACGAGAACGCGCTGCCGCTGATCATGACCCATGGCTGGCCCGGCTCGGTCATCGAGCTGCTCGAGACCGTCGGCCCGCTCACCGTCCCGGCCGCGCACGGCGGGCGCGCCGAGGACGCGTTCCACCTGGTGCTGCCGTCGATCCCCGGCTACGGGTTCTCCGCCGCGCCGGCCGAGCTCGGCTGGGGCCCCATCCGTATCGGACAGTCGTGGGCGGAGCTGATGCGGCGCCTGGGTTATACCCGGTACGTCGCGCAGGGGGGCGACGTGGGCTCCCAGGTCACCGACGCGATGGGCCGCCTGGCACTCGACGGGCTGATCGGCATCCACACCAACCTTCTCACGCCGGCGCTGGGCGATGCCGAGGCCCTGAGCCAGTCGCCGCCCTCGGCAGCAGAACGTGCCGCCCTCGACGCGCTCGCCGAATTCCATGCGACCGGCGCTGGGTACTTCGTGGAGCAGGCGACGCGCCCGGAGACGATTGGCTACGCGTTGCTGGATTCACCCGTCGCCCTGGCGGGCTGGATGCTCGACCACGACACCGACGCCTACTACAAGATCTCCCGCGCCTTCACCGGCGGGCAGCCCTCCGGCGGCCTGACCCGGGACCACATCCTCGACAACATCACCCTGTATTGGCTGACCGGCACCGGGGCGTCGGCTGCGCGCTCGTACTGGGAAGAAGGACAAGAAAATGCTCGTGCGGCGGGCCAGGCTCCCGCGCCGGTCTCGATTCCGGTCGGCTTCACGACGTTCCCCGGGGAGATCTGGCGGACCCCGCGCAGCTGGGTCGAGAAGGCGTACCCCAACGTCATCTACTTCCACGAGGCCAGCAAGGGCGGTCACTTCGCCGCCTGGGAAGAGCCCGAGTTGTTCTCCGAGGAGATCCGGGCGGCGTTCAGGCCGCTGCGCTGACCACAGCCCGCACCCGGGCTTGACGGCGACCACCTGTCCTGCGCGCCGCCCGTGTGTCGGCCAGGGATCTGCCGGGTCCGGTCGCAGGGGCGGGATGGGACGGTGGCATGGCGGCCATCAGGCGAAACCGTGGCATGCGGCCAGCCGGCGAGACAGAAGGAGCCAAGATCATGAACACAATCCACCGGCGGCACGCCCGCCTGGCCGCCGCCTGCTGCGCGGCGCTGACCGCGCTGACCCTCGGGGCAGCCGGCGCCACCGCCGCCACGGCCGGGACCGCGACCGCAGCTTCGGGCTCGGGCGGCGCCCCGGTCGTGCCCACCAACGACGGGCCCGTCCGCGGCACGACCGCGGGCACCGTGAATGAGTTTCTCGGCATTCCCTACGCCGCTCCCCCGGTCGGCAACCTGCGGTGGCGGCCACCGCGGCCGCCGGCGCGGTGGCGGGGCGTCCGCGACGCTGCCCAGTTCGGGCCGAGCTGCCCGCAGCCGCCGGGCCCGTTCGCGCCGCCCGCCCCGTTCAGCGAGGATTGCCTGTACCTCAACGTGTACACGCCGGCGCGGACCGGCAATGACATGGGCAGCGGTGGCCAAAACGGCCGGCCGGTGCTGGTGTGGATCCACGGCGGCGGCCTCACCGAAGAAGCCGGCCGCAACTACGACCCCGCCAAGCTCGCGGCGGACGGCACCGTGGTTGTCACGATCAACTATCGGCTCGGCGCGCTCGGCTTCCTCGCGCACCCGGCGCTGGCGTCGCGGCCCGGTGGCCCGTCCGGCAACTACGGGCTGATGGATCAGCAGGCCGCGCTGCGCTGGGTGCAGGACAACATCCGCCATTTCGGCGGCAACGCAGGCAACGTGACGATCGCGGGCCAGTCGGCCGGCGGCCTGTCCGTGCTGGCCCAGATGGTCTCGCCCGGCGCGCGCGGGCTGTTCGCCAAGGCGATCATCCAAAGCGGGTCATTCGCACTCAACCAGCAGCCCCTCGCTTCGGCCGAGGCGGCCGGCGAGACCTTCGCCGTCCAGGCGGGCTGCCCGGACCAGACCGCGGCCTGCCTGCGCAGCCTGCCCGTCTCCGCCCTGGTGAGCCCCAACTACGTCGTCATCCCCGGCGTCGTCGACGGCAAGGTCCTCACCGAGCCGATCGGGACCGCGCTGGCCGCCGGGCGGTTCGCCCGGGTGCCGGTGCTCAACGGCACCAACCATGAAGAGGAGCGGATCTTCGTCAGCATCGGCCTGACCGTCAGCCAGGGCACCGACGTGCCCATCGCCCATCAGCCGGTGAACCCCGACAACTACCAGGCCAACATCTCCGCGGCGCTGGGTGTGTCCGCCGCGCGAGCCGCCGAGATCGTCGCGGAATACCCGCTCACGGCCTACCCCTTCCCGTGGGTGGCCTTCAGCACGCTGGTCGGGGACGCCAGCTTCGCCTGCCCGGCGCTGCAGATCGACCAGGAGATCTCGCAGCGGGTGCCGGCCTATGCCTATGAGTTCAACGACGACACCGCGCCGCCGATCTTCACCGGGCCGCTCCTCCCACCGCCCGTGGCGACGCACGAGTCCGAGCTCCAGTACCTGTTCGACCTGCCCAACGCGCACTTCCCCACCCCGCTCAACCCCGGCCAGCAGGCGCTCGCGGCCAGCATGCAAGCGGCCTGGGCGCACTTCGCCGTCACCGGCAACCCCGCGACCGCGGCCGTGCCCTGGCCCGCCTTCGGCGCGGGCAGTGCGAAGATGCTGTCGCTCGTCCCGCCGCAACCACAACTCGAAACCGACTTTGCCGCCCGGCACCACTGCGCGTTCTGGGCCGCCGGGTAACCGATGAATGCCGACGAACCGGCGGCTACGGTCCAGCCGTACCGCACGCTGCGTGTCACCAAGACCGACGAGGGCGTGCTGAGCGTGGTGATTGACGCGCCGCCGATGAACCTGATCGGGCCCGAACTGGTGCGCGACCTGGTCGGACTGCTCGGCGAGGTGGAATCCGGCCAGCACGCCCGGGTCATGGTGCTGGAAAGCGCCGACCCGGAGTACTTGGTCCCGCATGTCGACCTGACCAAGGTCGCCGAGTACACCGCCGAAGCGGCCCAGGCGGGCGGGCCGGAGGACGCGTCGCTGGGCATGCTGTGGCACAAGCTCAGCGAGCTGCCCGTGGTCACGATCGCGAAGATCCGCGGCCGGGCCCGCGGGGCGGGCAGCGAACTGGCGCTGGCCTGCGACATGCGGTTCGCCGCGCGGGAGAACGCCATCCTGGGACAGATCGAGGTCGGCGCCGGCGCGACCCCGGGCGCGGGCGGCGTGCAGCACCTGGCCCGGCTGCTGGGCCGGGGCCGGGCCATGGAGGCGATTCTCGGCGCGGACGACTTCGGCGCCGAACAGGCCGAACGGTACGGCTGGATCAACCGGGCCCTGCCCGACGCCGACCTGGACGCGTTCGTGGCCCGGCTCGCGCGGCGCATCGCCTCGTTCCCCGCCGGCTCGGTGCGATCGGCCAAGCGCGTGCTCAACGAGCTGACCCTGCCCGGCGCGGACGCGATCCGCGGCGACGCCCGGCGATTCCACCAGCTGGTCACCTCGGACCCGGCCCAGGGCCGCACGGCCGCCCTGTTCACGCAGGGCCTGCAGACCCGTGGCCCGCTCGAGCTCAACCTCGGCGACCGCCTCGGAGCTCTATGACAGAGAAAACAGACCCGGCGCACAGCTCACATCGCACCGTCTGGGCGCGGACCGCACACTGGCCACCGCATGATGCACCTGACCAGAGGTAGACGTCAGGCGCGCTCTGCGTCAGGCCAGCAACGCACGAGGCGTGCGTCGCAGGAGGAGCGATGAAGGCAATCCAGGTGTCCAGCTTCGGCGCGCCGGAGGTCCTGCGGCTGGCAGAGCTGCCCGATCCCGCCCCCGGGCCGGGTGAAGTCACCATCGACGTCACCTACGCAGCAGTTGGCCTGATCGACGTGTTCATCCGGCAGGGGCTGTACCGTGACCGGCCCGGCCTGCCGCAACCGCCATACGTGCCTGGGCTGGAGGTGGCCGGCACCGTGCGTGCCCTGGGCGAAGGCGTTGCCGGATTCGAGGTCGGCGAGCCGGTGGTGACCTTGTCGGCCAACAGCGGCACGGGGGGCTATGCCGCGATCTTCGTCAGCGACGCGGCGTACGTCGCACCGATGAAGGACGTCAGCCTGGACCCCGCGCTGGCCGTCGCGGTCGTGCCGAACGGCGCTACGGCGCACCTCGCGCTGACCCAGATCGCCCGCATCCGCGACGGCGAGCAGGTCCTGGTGCACGGGGCCCTAGGCGGCCTGGCCGCCGGCTTCCCCGGCACCGCCCGCCAGCTAGGCGCCTCCCGGGTCGTCGGTACCGTCCGTGCCAGCGACCTGGACGCTGCACAGCAGGCAAGACTCCCCTACGACGAGATCATCGATTCCGCTGAGCTGCCTGCACGCCTGGCGGGCGAGCGCTTCGATATCATCATCGACCCTGTCGGCGGTTCCGTCCGGACCGCCAGCATCGACCTGCTCGCGCCGGGGGGACGCCTGCTCCTGGTCGGTAATGCCAGCGGAGACTGGAATCACCAGATCGACAGCAACCGGATCTGGCGGGGGAACCTGGCTGTTCTCGGCTTTTCGGCGGGGTCCTTCCTGCCGGGCCACAAGGATCTGGCCCGGCCCGCTGCGACAGCTGCGATCATTGCTGCGGCTGCCGGCCTTGCCCAGGCCCATGTCGAGACCCTTCCCCTCTCCAGTGCGGCAGCGGCACATGAAAGGCTGGAGAACCACTCGGTAAACGGCCGTCTCGTTCTCCACCCCCGAGCTGGCGGCCCGCGGCCGAGGGGCCGACACGCTCGCTGGAGCCGAACCGCGACCAGACCCTGCACCACGGCGCCGTCGACCCCGGCGAGTTCGCCCGCGTGCTCTCAGCCCTGCGGGACCCCTCGTTCAGTTTCATCGACCCGCGGACCCGTCCTCTTCTGAGAGGTACGCCATCTGAAGCATGAACCAGAACTGGACGTTCAGCGCGCGGCGATCTGCCACCAGAGCGCGATCACCGTTCACGCCGAATCAGGGATCTGAAATTGTTCGAGCCAAAGACAATGTGCCCGTTTATAGCGGTGCGTGACCGTGAGGAGCGGTAGCCGGGCCTGGTCTGGCCATGCGGATCGGGGTCGATGTGACCTGCCGGTTACGAGACGACAGGTACGCCTGAGATCATAGCGCCAGGAAGTCGTTGAGGCGGGACAGGCCGCAGGCGTCGCGTAGCCGCCATTGCCGGGCATGCCCATCCTGGGCCCTCTGATCCCCGGCTGCTCCGTCGCCGGGGATTGGGGTCCTTCCAGGTCCTCGGTTCGGGGCCCGCTGCCGCGGAGGTGTCCCGAATGTAAGCTCGCCGCACCGAGCAGCGGCGGTCGCCATGTTCGGACACACTGGTTTGGGCATGCTCATCTGCGATGAGCGTGGATTGGCTCTTCTCCTGAAGTTATCCCTGCTGGTGATTCGGGCGTCTGGTAGATCGCTCATGCTTGATGTCCTGTGCGTTCGATGGGCTGATGTTTGGCTGCGGGGCGGTGCGGTAGCTGTGGTTTGTGATCGAGGTGGGTCAGCAGTTGGAAATGACGCCTGTGGTGGCGGCGTGCCTGCCCAGTGGCGGGGTTGGCGCGGGCGGGGATGTGCTGGCATCGTGGGCGGAGGATCTCACCGGCCGTGCAAGGAAAGACACCCGAGGCTCCTTGCGGTTCGCGTTTTACGGGCGGGTCTCGACGGAGGACTGGCAGGATCCGGTGACGTCGCGGGCGCGGCAGGTGCAGCAGGCGGCGATGCTCGTGGCCGAGCACGGGGTGATCACGGCGGAGTTCTTCGATATCGGGGAGTCCCGGAGGCTGCCGTGGGCGCGGCGCCCGCAGTCAGCTGTGCTGGTCGCTCAGCTGGCTGATGCGGGCCGGGGGTGGGACGCGGTCGTGATCGGGGAGTACGAGCGGGCGTTCTACGGGAGCCAGTACGCGTCGATGGCCCCGTTGTTTGAGCATTACGGCGTCAGCTTGTGGATGCCGGAGGTGGGCGGGCGCGTGGACTGGCACGCCGAGGATCACGAGGACACGATGATGGCGCTGGGCCTGTCGTCCAAGCGGGAGATCACCCGGACCAGGGTCCGGGTGCGGACCGCGATGGCCGCGCAGACGCTGGAGCAGGGCCGCTACCTGGGCGGGCGCCCGCCGTACGGGTACCGGATCGCCGATGCCGGGCCGCACCCGAACAAGGCACACGCGGCGTGGGGGAGGCGGGCGCACAAGCTGGAACCTGATCCGGTGACGGCTCCGGTCGTGTCGTGGATGTTCAGCCAGCGGCTGGCCGGGCACAGCGCGGCGCGGATCACCCGGGCGTTGAATGATGCGGGGGTGCCGTGCCCGTCGGCGGCGGACCCGGGACGGAACCCGCACCGGACCGGGAGCGGGTGGACGCTGCGGACGGTCGCGGCGATCCTGGCTAACCCGCGGTATACCGGGCGGCAGGTGTGGAACCGGCAACCGTCGCTGGCGGTACTGGTCGACCCGGCCAACACCGGGCTGGGGCATAAGCAGGTGCAGCGGTGGAACCTGCCCGAGGGGTGGGTCATCTCCCGGCACCCGGCGCATGCCGCGCTGGTCAGCGAGGCCGATTTCATCACCGTCCAGCAGATCGAGGTGCCGCGCGGTCCGACCGGTCCGGCGGTGCGCCAGTACCTGTTCGCCGGGCTCATCGCCTGTGGCCGGCGCGGACGGCGGCTGGAATCATGCTGGTCCTACGGCAGGCCCGCGTACCGGTGCCGCCACGGCTACACCAGTGCCACCATCCCCGGCCACGCCCGGCCGAAGAACACCTACCTCCGCAAAGACCAGATCCTGCCCCACTTGGCCGCCCTAGCCATCCTCCGCGCAGGCAACAGCGGCGAACCGGATCCAGACGACGCTGGCCTCGCCCAGCCGACCAGCCCGGCCGACGTGGCAGACCTGATCGACCAGCTACGTGCGGCAGGCACCATCCTGACCTACGACCCGGACAACAAAACCCTTCGTGCCGGTGACCGCGACACGCCGTCGGTCGTCATCGCCCAGGACCGCCAGCAGCGGGCCATCGAGAGGAGGACCGCCTAGAAGGAGAACCGGGGAGAACAGCACCCGCCGCGGCGGGAGGCCGGACGCGGGTGACGATCGAGCATGCCCGTGACCGGCCGCTCATGGGGATTTGAGGGCCACCGACAGAACTCGCTGACCAGGAGTTACGTGTGGCTTGCGGGGCGCGGTTCCCGTGTTAAGCAGGCTGATCTCCCGGTGTTTTGCCCGTTTCGGCCGGGTTCGCCGGTCAGGGGCTGGTCCCGGCTGCGCCGGGCTGGTCTTCCGGCGTTGCGGGTGCTGGGGGCTGCCCGGCGAGTTCGATGGAGATGGCTTCGAGTTCGGTGATGAGCTGGCGCAGGCGGCGGTGGGCGGTGAAGTAGGGGCGGAGCCGTTCGGCTTCTTGGGGGGTGAGGGTTTTGGTGATGGAGCGGGAGCCGGCTTTGCGGGTCCAGGTGGGGTAGGGGCCGTGCAGGACGGGCGGGCTGGCGCGGCAGTGGCAGCCGGGCCGCTGGCAGCGGGTGGTGCGGCTGGTGAGCGAGCCGGGCAGGGTGATGCCGATCTGGGCCAGTTCGGCCTGGATCTGCTGGTGGCGGCGGGCCGGGTCGTTCATGGTGACAGGATTCCTTATCCGCCGCGCCGGCGGCATCCCCCGCCGGCTTGCTTGAATTCACTATATTTCAAGCATGGCTGTCCCTGGCGGGGACGATGCGGCGGGCGCGGGCTTGGGGATGCTGCCGGCCGGCCGGGTGACCGGCCCTGCGCTGCGCGGGCTGTCCCGGTTCGCTGATTCCCGGGGACTTCCGGCCAGCTGGGAGTCCTGGCTGGATTATGACGTGATCGAGGCGTTCTGCGTGGCCGGCCTGGCGGGCCGGGCGCCGGGCACCCGGGGCACCTACCGGTCGGCGCTGTACCGGCTCGCCGAGGCGGCGCACGGCCCGGCGGGGCAGCGGACGCCGTTTGCGGGCGCGAAGGCGCCGCCGCCGTACTCGCCGGCGGAGCGGGCGGAGCTGGCCGCGGTCGCGGCCGCGCAGCGCGGCCCGGCGAAACGTGCCTCGGCGCTGGCGCTGGTGGTGTTCGGCATCGGGGCGGGGCTGCGGCCCGGCGAGCTGGTGGCGCTGCGCGGCGGTGATGTCTTCCGGCACGGCCGCCAGGTGATGGTCCGGGTCAGCGGGCCGTCCGCGCGGGTGGTGCCGGTGACCTCAGGCTATGCTGCGCGTGCCTGGGAGCTGGCCCGCCGCGCGGGCAGCGGGTTCGTGTTCCGCCCTGGCCCGGCCGCCCGGTCCTATAAGAACTTCGTCACCAACTTCGCCCGGGGCCTGTCCGCTGACCCGGCCGCGCCGCGGCTGTCGCTGCGCCGGGCCCGGTCCAGCTTCATCTGCGGTCACTTGGCCGCGGGCACCCCCGTCCCGGTGCTGCTCGCGGTCACCGGGATCGCCGAGGCCGGGTCGCTGGCCCGCTATGCCCGCCACGTGGCGGGCATCAGCTCATCCACGGGCGCCTTGCGGGCCCGCTGCCGCGCGGAGCTCACCCGGTGAGCGGCGACGGCCTGATGCTGCCGCCGTCCGGCGGCGGCGTCAGCGACCAGACGGCGGCCTTCGCCGCCGAGCTGATCGATCGCTCCGGCAAGGCCCCCGTCATCGAGGCCGCGCTGGCCCACCACACCGGACGCCCCCGCCCGCTGCCGGTGCGCGCCGTGCTCACCGCGCTGCTCTGCCTGGCGCTGGATGACCGGCCCCTGTTCATCACCGACGCCACCCGGCTGCTGTTCTGCCAGCTACCGGAGACCTCCCGCCGGCTGCTCGGCGTCCCCGGCACCGCTACCACCGAGCGGGCATTCCTGGCCGCCTACCGCCGGGTCCGCTACTGCTTCGGCGCCATCTGCTCGGTGATGGACCCCTCGGCGCTGCCGAAAAACCGGCGCCTGACCCAGCAGGACCTCAAAGCCCGCACCAGGCCGATGACCCCCGGCCAGGCCGAAGCTGCCCGCGGCCGGCTGGAAGCCTTCCTCAACGCCCTGATCGAAGCCAGCATCTCCGCCCTCACCGGCGACGAACTCGGAGCATACGACGGCTGCACCGGCCTGGACGCCACCCCGGTCCCGCTGTTCTCCCGCGGCCCGTCCAGGCGCACCGGGCTGTGCGCCAGCGACCCCGACGGCGGCTGGTACGTCCGCGAAGGAGATCACCGCGAACGCGAAGACGACAAGGGCAAGCCGCTGCGGAAGATCGCCTGGGCGCTGGAGGCCACTATCGCCACCATGGCCCGGCCGCCCGGCGCGCCGCCCGCGCACCCCGATCTGGCCACCGGCCTGGCGCTGGCCCGGCCCGGCGAAGACCCCGGCGGCACCGGCGCCCGGGTCCTGGCCTCCGTCGCCGCCCGCGGGCACAAGCCCGGCTGGCTCGGCTACGACCGTGCTTACACCGCTGCGCTGCCCGGGCGATTCCAGCTGCCCGCCCGCGCCCTGGGCTACCGGCCGGTCATGGACTACCGGATCGACCAGCTCGGCATCCAGGCCAATACCGGCGGCGCCATCCTCATCGAGGGAACCTGGTACTGCCCCGCCCTGCCCGGCCCGCTGATCACCGCCACCACCCGGCTGCGCGGCCACGCCATCAGCCGCGACCTCTACGGCCAGCAGATCACCGCCCGCTGCCCTTACCAGCTCAAACGCAAGGACGGCCCTGACGCCGACGGCTACCAGCGGCTGTCCTGCCCCGCCACCGGCCACCATCCCGGGCTGATCTGCCCGCTGCGCCAGGCCTCGCTGACACCCCGCGACGGACGGCCCAAGGTCCTCCAGCCACCGGCAGAACCGCCCAGGCTCTGCACCCAGACCGCGATCACCATCGCCCCTGACATCGGCGCCCGCTACCGCCAGGACCTGCCCTACGGCAGCCCCGCCTGGCACAAGACCTACGCCACCTTGCGCAACACCATCGAAGGCCTCAACGGCTACGCCAAAGACCCCGCCCACCAGGCCCTCGCCGCCCCCGGCCGCCGCCGCATCCGCGGCATCGCCGCCCAATCGATCTTCACCGCGCTGCTGCTGATGGCCGCCAACATCCGCAAGATCCGCGCCTGGCGGGCTCTCACCACCCGCGACAAGGCCCGCATCACCCAGCGGACACGGCGCCGCCGTTCAAGCCTGCGCGACTACCTCCCCGACGGCTGACAGGCATAAGCAGCCCACGCCACCTTGATCACCGTCAGCCCCGGCGGGTCAGCCGCGCCCAGCCCCAGCCCGCAGCCCCGCATCCGCCCCGCCGGCGCTCCCCGGCCCGGCCGCGCAGCAGCCAGCGCCGATGTCAGAACCCTGCGCCATACTAAAAATCAGGCCACCGCCACAGTTCTGTCGGTCTGAGACCGGCAGTTCTGTCGGTAACCCATTTGACGTGTCCGAGGGACTTGAACCCCGCTCGTCGTGGTACATCCCCAAACGGGGGATCCATCACCACTCCAAGCTAACACGGCAAGGGCCGGCCGGGCTCGCATTTCGCAGGCGAAAAGAGGCGGCAGCACTGGCCTGCCCGACCGGTCCAGGCATGTGACCTGCGGAAACTACGAGGGCGGTGAGCCGGGATCGGGCCGCACGCAGGGCCGGACCGCGGTAGCCGCAGCACGACGCTTAATCATCAGGGAAGCACAGTGACAGCCTCCCGTTGCTGCTCACCAGTCCCCGCACCGCAGCAGCAGCCCCGTAAACCGGCCCAGATGACCTTGCCACCGAGTTGAACCCCCATAAAACCGAGTTGAACCCCCATAAGGCAGTCCCCGGCGGCTAGCCGCGCCGGAGCAGATCAAAAGCGGCGCCTTTCCGCGCACGGCGCATAGCTCACCAGCACGCAGCTGACAAGGGCAGAGCCGGCGGTCACGTCGCCTGCGATCCGCGGCACCCGTGACGCACCGCCACCGCCGCTGGCGTAGCTTGCGCGCGCGTACCCGCCTATGGGCGCTGGCCTTGTCGCCAGCGTGGTCGCCTGGGTCGCGCCAGAACCGGGTGATATGTGCATTCTGGGATATTCAGTTAACCGGAGTAGATCTGCGGCCGACACTACAGAACCCGCAGGTCAGGCTGGGATTCGGCCCCGCCGCACCAACTCTCGCGGCAGGGCGCTGACCTGCGCAGCTCCGGTTACGTGAATACCCCAGTGTGCATTTATGCGCATGGCCGCCACGGTCGGCTGACGCCCGATCACGATGATCACGGCGGTGCTGGCAGTTTCGACTCCGAGGCTGCTGCCGAGGTTCTGGCCGCTAAGGGCGACACCGGCTCGTTCGGGTTGATAATGGCTGCATGCCCTCGACGGGCGCGCCGGACCAGGCTCCGGATAACGTCCCGCGTCAGCTGACCAGCTTTATCGGCCGGGAGCGGGAACTGCAGGAGCTGAAGAGGCTCCTGGAACGCAGCCGCCTGCTGACGCTCACCGGACCGGGCGGTAGCGGCAAGACGCGGCTCTGCCTCCAGCTGGGCGCCGAAGTCGCCGACGGGTTCCCCGATGGGGTGTACTTCGTGGCGCTGGCCCCGGTCGGGAACCCTGATCTGGTTCTCTCATCGATCGCGCAGGGGATAGGGCTGCGGGACGCGGGTGACCGGCCGTTGCTGGATCGCCTGCGCAGCCACCTGGAGAACGCGCGGGCGCTGATCCTGCTCGACAACTTCGAGCACCTGATCGCTGCCGCTCCCCTCATCGCCCAGATCCTGCAGGCGACGGTGACGCTGAAGTTCGCTGTAACCAGCCGCGCGCCGCTTCACCTCACAGGTGAGCAGGAGTTCGAAGTTCCTCCCATGCAGGTGCCGGACCCGCAATGCGCGACTGCTGCCGCGGTTGCCGGCTGTGAGTCGGTGAGGCTGTTCACTGAGCGTGCCCGTGCCGCCCGGCCGAGTTTCGTCCTCGACGACGAGAACGCGGCATCGATCACGAGAATCACCCGGCGACTCGATGGCCTGCCCCTCGCTGTGGAGCTGGCGGCGGCGCGGATCAAGCTCCTACCGCCCGCTTCGTTGCTCGCGCGGCTGGAGCATTCGCTGCCCGTGCTCGTCGGGGGCGCCCGCGACCTGCCGGAACGTCAGCAGACTCTGCGCGCCACGATCGCCTGGAGCTACGGCCTGCTCGGTACCGGCGCCCGGCGGCTGCTGGCCGCCTGCTCGGTGTTCCGCGGCGGCATCAGCGTCGAAGACGCCGAGTCCGTCTGCGCGGCGGCGATCGACCTGGGCGTCGAGGTCCTGGACGGACTTGAGGAGCTGGTCGACCAGAGTCTGCTGCGACCAGTCGAGGAGGTTGCGGGTGCGGGCGGCCCGCGGTTCGGGATGCTGTTCCTGGTCCGCGAGTACGCCGCCGAGCGGCTGGCCGAGCTGCCGGAGCGGGCACGGGTGGAGGAGTGCCATGCCGCCGCGTTCCTGGCCCTGGCCGAAGCGGCGGGGCGGCGGCTGCAAGGTCCCGGCGAGCAGGAGTGGCTCGACCGGCTCGAGGCCGAGCACCAGAACATCCGCGCCGCCATCGACTGGTGCACCCTGCACGAGCCCTGCGAGGCGCTGCGCCTGGCCGCCGCGATGTCCCGCTTCTGGGGCGTCCGCGGTCACTTCACCGAGGGTCGCCGACGGCTGAAGGCGCTGCTCGACGCGTGCGGGGTCGAAAGTCCGACTCGGGTCAAGGCGCTGAACGGCGCGGCATCGCTCGCGATCGACCAGGGCGACGACGTCGATGCCCGTGATCTCGCGGGCAAGAGCATCCGGCTGAGCCGGGAGCTGGGCTACCGGCGTGGCGAGGCGATCGCTCTGGTCTTCCTGGGCCGCAGCCTGATCGCAAGCGGCCGCCCCGCCGAGGCGGGGCCTCACGTCGAGCGTGCCCTGGAGTTGCTGGAAGGGCTGGACGATCCGGCTGCTGTCGCCACCGCCCTGTTGTACGCGGGTCTGGCGGCGCACTTCACCGGCCGGTTCGAGGAGTCCTGCGCCCGGTACGAACGCTCCGTCGAGCTGTGCCGGGCGGCCGGCTACCGGTCGGTGGCCGCACGCTCGCTGCAGCAGCTCGGCAAATCCCGCCTCGAGCTGGGCGACATCCGCGGGGCGCGCAGCGCGCTTGAGGAGGCCCTGCCGACCTGCCTGGAACTCGGGGACCGCTGGGTTGTGCCCGTCGTCATGACCGGCTTCGCCGGAGTGGCGGCGCGTACCGGCAGGCCCAGGCGGGCCCTGCGGCTGGCGGGAGTGGCGCGGGGTCTCTGCGAGGCCGGCCAGTTCAGCATGCCGGTGCCGGTGGAGGCGGAGCTGGAGCGGTGGCTGGCCCCGGCCAGGAACCAGCTCGGCTCGGCGGCCGCACAGATCATGGCCGAGGGGCGGCGGATGAGCCTGGCCGAAGCGGTCCCCTACGCGCTGGCGGACGAGCCCGAGGAGGCCTGGCACACCGGGCCGCGACGGGCGCTCACCCGGCGCGAGCTGGAAGTGGCGGCCTTGGTCGCGCAGGGCCTGACCAACCGTCGTATCGCTGAGCAGCTTTACCTATCGGTCCGCACCGTCGATACGCACGTCGATCACGTCCTGACCAAGCTCGGGTTCAGCAACCGCACGCAGCTAGCGGCCTGGGCCCACGAGGCGGGGTTGCTGCCCAAAGATACGTAGGCCCTCGGTAATTCTTCCGATGCCCCCGCCTCGGCGCCGGGTCCAGTCTGCGGTCATGACACGCATCAGTCATTCCCAGCAGATCACTCGCCGCGACTGCCAGGTCCTGGTCGTGGGGGCGGGGCCGACCGGGCTTGTGCTGGCCTGCGAGCTGCTGGCCCGCGGCATCCGGGCCCGGATCATCGACAAGGGCGACGGGGTGCTCCTGCAGACCCGCGCCCTGGGCGTTCACGCACGCACGCTCGAGGTGTTCGACATGATGGGCCTAGCGGAGCGATTCGTCGAGCAGGGCCAGGTGGTGCGCCGCTTCCACATGTACACCGAGGGAAAGACCCTCGTCCGCCTCGACCTGGCCCGCAACGGGTCAGCATTCGGCTTTATGCTGGACGTTCCGCAGGACGTGACCGAGACCATCCTTCGCCAGCGGGTCGCCGAGCTTGGCGGCAGCGTCGAGAGCGGGACCGAACTCCGCAGCCTCAGCCAGGACCCCTGCAGCGTCACCGCCACGGTGATCGAGCCCGGGGGAACAATGCGCACGATCACGGCCGGTTATGTTGTCGGCGCCGATGGCGCGCATAGCCGCGTCCGCAGCGAACTCGGCCTGGACTTCGACGGGCACCCGTATGCGCAGGACTGGCTGCTCGCCGATGTCCACCTGGGCTGGGACCGTCCCGACGACGAGATGCACGCGTTCTTCCGGCGCGATGGCCGGCCGCTGATCTGCATGCCGATGCGCGAGCACCTGTGGCGGGTGATCCTCCCCTACGCCGGCGAGCGTGACCGGCGCGCACCGACGCTGGAGGAGATCCAGCGGCTCGTCGATGAGAGAGCGCCAGCGGCGGTGCCAGTCTCGGATCCGGCCTGGCTGGCCACCTTCCGGTGCCAGCGGCGCTCCACCCACATCTACCGGCGCGGGCGGGTCATGCTGGCCGGCGACGCCGTGCACGTCCACAGCCCGGCCGGTGGCCAGGGCATGAACACCGGGATCATGGACGCCCACAACCTGGCCTGGAAGCTGGCGCTGGTAGCATCCGGCCACGCGCCGGAGCGGCTGCTTGATACCTACGGCCAGGAGCGCGGCCCGGTGGCGGCGGAGGTGCTGGCCCTCACGCACGCCCTGGTCCAGCTCGGGACCATGACCCACTCCGTGCCGCGGGCTGTTCGCAACATCATCGTCCCGGTGGCCGGGCACCTGGCACCGGTCCAGCGCCGGGCCGTCCGCCGGATCAGCCACATCCACGTGGCTTATCCCTCCAGCCCGCTGACCCATCCGGACCGGATTCGCGCCGGAATCCGTCCGGGCCAGCGGGCACCCGACCTGGAAGTGACCGCCAACGGGCAATCTACCCGGCTCTACCAGAGCTTGCGCCAGGGCCGGCACGTATTCCTGATGCCTGGCCAAGAGCCTGGCCGGGACCTGCCGCCGGTAATGCGCATCTGGCAGGACCAGATAGAGGTAGTCACGGCACCGGATGGCTTCGCCCTGCAGGGAGGCAGCTATCTGCTGCGCCCGGATGGTTATGTCGCGGCGCGTGGATCCGCGGCCAATCCGGGCAATCTGGTCAGCTACCTGCGCCTGCTGTTCGGGACCGGCGGGCACGCCAGCTCGCGCCGGCTCCCGGACCACCGACGTGATCCGTCTGACCGGACAAGCCGGGCATGAGAGGTGAACACAAAACCGCTCTCGTGCGCGATCTTCAGCTACGCGTCTTGGCGAGCTGCCGGCCGACCCCGGACCGGCGCCGCCGATGCCTTTCCAGCTCGTCCGTGAAGCTCAGCTCGCGCTGGCGGCCATCGGCCTAGAACCGTAGCGCACACGTGTGGCTGCAGCGATCCTGGCTGGCGCGCACGTGCACTTCTTGAGGATGGTCCCCTGACGCTGGCCCATGAGCGGAGTCCTGGCCCTGACCTTGCCCTGACCTTGGCGAGTCTCGCAAGTCCTCAACGGAGCACTCACCCCGGCCTCGGCCGGCGCCCGTCTCGTGCGGACCGCGATAGCCGGGCACGCGATCGGCGAAGCGGTGGAGCCCCGGCCGTTCGCCGAAGGCAAGCGGCAGATCCCGGCCTTGTACATCATGGATCTGCCCGGCTGGACGCTGCCCTTGAATGGGCAAACAAGCTGCCGACCTACGGCTGCGTCGAGGTCCGCGAACTGCTGCAGTTCTGACCTTCGCGGTCCCGGGTAAGGCCACTGCCTCCGTCTCCCATCCGATTCCCGTCATCGGGATGGACCTTTGCTCGCCCGCCCGCGCAGACATCACTGCGACGCTGCGCGGTAGGCAGTCGGCTGGCCAAAGCGCGCATCGCGGCCGATAGGCCCGGCAGGGAGGTCGCCACGTGGCTGCTTATACCGCGCCAAATGGTCGCTCTATACGCCCTGCTGGATGCGCCCAGGACCGGGCAGGCTCGGAGGCTACAGCTCGTCGACGCGAACGAGGTCGAGATTGCGGAATGTGGGCCCTGACAAGCACAGGGCCGACAGCTTCTCGGCGAACGCCGTCGTCTCGGGGAGGGCCGAATTCGCCATCGCCTCCTCGTAGGAGGGGAACTCCACCACCTGCACGTAGGTATCCGGGCGTTCGCGGTCCTTGGTCAGCAGGCTTCGGCGCGCGCTTCGCCGTCCTTCTGTCGCCGCTATCCACCCGTTCGTGAGCTCCTCGATCTCGGAAGCTTTGGTGGTGGTCATCTCGATGATCTGTACGAACGTCATCACTCCCCCTCCCGGAGCGGCCGACTGGCCGGACTACGGATAAAACGTACCAGCGCGAACCCCCGACCTGGAATGGAGGTGCCCGGTGTGCTTGACGAACGACGGCACGATAGCGCGGCCCCCCTACACCCCCGTGGTTAGCTGACGCCAGGCAGGCTTGATTGCCTTGCAGCGGCCGCTGCGCCAGCTTTCCTGCTGCTGCCGAAGCTGATCTTGTGGCTGGACGAGCTGCCGCGTTCCTGGAAGGCCCCTACCTCGACCGGCAGCGCGGTGAACGCCCGGCGACCGCCACCGGAAACGCTAGCCAGCTTTCGGCACCTGAACGCGCCGCCCCGGCAGCTGGCACCCGTAGAACTGGTGAACGCGCCCCCGCGTAACAGGCGCCAGCCCCGGTTCCACGAGACCGCCGAGTCTGCCGTCAGCGACTTGCCCGGATGACGCTTCAGCTGGTGCCGAACTCGTCGGCGTAGTCCCACACGCGGATATCACCAGGCTCGATCCGGACGATGACATCGGCACCGCGCAGGGCCTCCACGTCCGCAGCACCCTCCTCCGAGCCCAGGTACCGGGCCGCGATCCGCAGCGCAGTCTGCGACACACCCTCCTCGACAAAGCGCGCCGGTCCCCGGACCTCGACCGCGCGCAGCGGCGGGTCCGACTCGGCCACCAGGATGGTCGCCCGGGGGTCGCGCCGCAGGTGCCGGGCCTTGACGTTCTGCTGCTCGACCCAGATGTTGAAGCCGCCATCGCGCCACTCGTGGTACACCGGGGAGAGCAAGACGGTCCCATCAGTACGCAAGGTCGCGAGCACCGCCACCAGTGGCTTGTCCAGCAGGTCGCCCAGGTCGCCGACGGTAAGGTTCGTCCGCACAACGCGACCATAGTGGCGCCGCGCCGGCCGGCGCAACGTGCTGGCTGCCAGCGGCTGCCCTAGTCCACGGGCCGCGCCGTCCGGTTTCCCCGGGCGTTCCGGATGGCCCCTAGGCCCGCTGGCTATCGCCTGCCATGGGCCGAACGGGGCCTGCCGATGGCTGCCCGGTCAGGATGCGGCTAGCTGCGCTGTTCTGCCCGTCGGGCGTGGCGCGTCCGGCTGCGCCCTGGCTTGTCAGGCCCCAGACTGGGGTTGAGACCGCTGTGCAGGAGTAGCTGATGAGGCTTGAACCGCTGTATCGCATCCGCTTCACCTACCCCGAAAGCTGGGCAGTCGGCCTGGACGGCGGCTGGCAACAGCTCTTCTTCATCGCCGAGGGGCACTGCGAGGGATCGATCACCGGTCGCTTCCGCGGAGCGAACTTCCCCCGGAAGGAAGGCGCGGAAGGCCCCTTCCGGCCAGACTTCCGCGCCGTCATCGAGACCGACGACGGGGCCGTGATCATGGTTGAGTGGCACGGGTATGGCCGCGCTTACCCCCCAGCACGCCGCCAGGTCGTCGGGGCATTGTTCCACCTGGCCGACCGCGAGCCCTACCGCCGGCTGAACGACGCCGTCTGCGTGTGCGCCGGCGAGGTCCGCACGCCCCGCGATCCAGCCCAGC
>Ga0310037_10000388_pt1 | contig 29532 bp, 27 predicted proteins | sample Sb_taG_11_FD_200239 | JGI IMG/M metagenome (GOLD analysis project Ga0310037, IMG submission 200239) | Peat soil microbial communities from Weissenstadt, Germany - Sb_50d_3_AS metaG (v2) (version 2) | ecosystem: Environmental > Terrestrial > Soil > Wetlands > Peat | place: Germany: Weissenstadt... | reverse complement strand
GCGACGAGCGGCAGGACAACGTCGCAGCGATCGATGAGGCGATCGACCTCGTCGGGACTCTGCGTGATATCCGCCTGCGTAAAGTGGAAACGCGGGTGCGGGAGAAACTCCGTAAGCCTCCCCGATCCCAAGTCTACGCCGTAGACGTTCCAGTCTTTTGTCTTGAGGATGTGCTCGGTGAGATTGCTACCGATGAATCCGTCACACCCGAGTATCAGTACGTTCTGCGACATCGCCCCCTCCTTCCGGGTCCCTCCGAGATCCGAGTATTCCAAACTGAGTGCCCACGGCGGGCGGACGCCACGCGCGCGCGTCCCCCGGGCTAAAGTCCAGGAGTTCAACGGCCCCGGACTTCGCCGCTATGGTCAGCGGCTCGCAGCGCAGCACGAGTCCCGGCGGACCGCTTCCCTTCGCCGCCCGCGCCCGCCAGACATAAAGGCGCCCCGCCTGGGTCTCCGTGAAGGCACCGGGGAAGGGGCGCGTTACAGCTCGAACGAGATTCACGATCTCGTCTGGGCTGCGCGCCCAGTCGATTCTCCCGTCCTCCGGCCGGCGACGACCGAACTTTGTCGCCCGTGCGTGATCCTGCGGAATCCGGGGCGCGCGCCCTTCCTTGAGTTCATCGAGCCTTCGCTCAAGGACGACGCAGGCAGCCTCAGTGACCTTCGCCATGACCTCGAACGCCGTCTCTGCCGGACCAATCTCCACGCGTTCTTGGTCGACGATATCGCCTGCGTCGGCGCGCTCTACCATGTAGTGAAGCGTTGCGCCGCTCTCGCTCTCGCCGTGGAGGACCGCCCAGTTGACGGGTGCGCGGCCGCGGTACTTCGGCAGCAGCGAGCCGTGCATGTTGAACGCGCCAAGTCTCGCTAGCGCGAGGATCTCGCCCGGGATGAGGCTGCGGTAGTAGAAAGAGAAGATGAGATCCGGTGCGAGCTGACGAATCGTCTCGCGGCTCGTCGCGTCGCGCAGGCTTTCGCTCTTCCACACCGGAACGCTATGGCGCTTCGAAAGCTCGGAGACCGAGCGAAACCACTGGCTCTCCCCGACGTCGTCCTCGTGCGTAAAGACCCCGACGACGTTCTCGCCGCGGCGCAGCAGGATCTCGAGGCAGCGGTACCCCACCTCTCCATAGCCGAACACGAGAATGCGGCAGCTATTCGGGTCGGGGCTCATGGATCTTCTTGATCACATAGGGAGGGCGGCGGCGCACTTCCTGGTAGATGCGCGCCACATACTCGCCCATGATCCCAATGCCCGTGATGCAGATGCCCTGGAAGAAGAACAGAATTCCAATGAGGGTGAAGACTCCCTCGACCTCGGGGCCGACGACCAGGCGGCGAATCGCGAGCAGAAGAACGAGAGCTCCGGACAGGGCGGACACGATGAGGCCTACCAGGCTGAAGGCTTGGAGCGGCGCCGCGGAAAAGCCCGTCACGAGATCGAAGTTGAGTCTTACAAGGCGATACAGATTGTACTTTGAGCGGCCGCCGAGGCGCGGTGCGTGCTGCACGGGAACATCGACGGGGTTGCTCGCGTAAAGGGCCGCGAGCGCGGGAACGAAGGTAATCGATTCATTGCTCTGGAGGATGAGATCCACAATCTCTCGCCTGTAGGCGCGCAGCATGCACCCCTGGTCGCGCATGTTGAGACTCGTGGCGCGCGATCGCAGGGCATTGACGATTCGCGAGGCGCTCTTTCGGAACCGAGAGTCTTGGCGATCGACCCGGTAGCCGCCGGCCACGTCGTGTCCCTTGCGGATCGCGTCGACAAGCTTGGGAATCTCCTCGGGAGGATCCTGCATATCGGCGTCGAGCGTGATCACAACCTCGCCTCGAGACTGCCGAAGCCCTGCGAGGACGGCCATGTGCTGGCCGAAATTGCGGCTGAACTCGATGATCTGAATCTGGGCGGGCCGCAGCCGCTGGAGTTCGAGGAGCAGGGGGACGGACCCGTCTTTGCTGCCGTCGTCGGTGAAGACGATTTCCCAGGACGTCCCAAGCTCGTCGAGAACCTTGCTGAGGCGGTCAAAGAGCGGGCGCAGGTTCTCCGCCTCATTAAAGACGGGGATCACGACCGAAAGGAAAGGTCGCAGGAGGCCCTCCGAGGAGGTTAGGTCCGCCACGCTATTTGAACGCCTCCCGCATTGCTGCGATCACGCGGTCTTGATCCGCGTCTGTCATCGTCGGGAAGAGGGGGAGGCTCACGATCCGCTCGCCGATCCTTTCCGCTTCCGGAAAAGCTCCCAGGCGATAGCCAAAGCGCTCTTGGTAGAAGCGAAAGACGTGAACCGCCGGGTAGTGGACCCCGATGCCGATCCCACGCGCCTTCATGGCCGCGATGAATCCGTTCCGGTTCATCCCCGCGCGTTCAACTTCCAGGACTGGCGTAAAGAGGTGCCAGGAATGGCGGTGCGGATACGAGGGGGCCTTGGGCAAGCGGAGCTCGGGCCACCCTTCGAGGAGCTCGAGGTAGCGCTCGGCGAGGGCGCTCCGGCGTGCGATGAAGCCGTCGAGGTCCTTTAGCTGATGGAGGCCCAGTGCGGCCTGGAGATCCATCATGTTGCACTTGAAGCCTGGCGCAGAAATATCGTAGGGGGCGCCGGTAGCGCGAGCCGCTGGCCCCAGTTCCTTGCGCTCGATTCCATGGAAGCGAAGCCGCTCGACCACGGCGGCGAGGCGCGCATCGCTTGTGGTGAGGCACCCGCCCTCGCCGGTCGTCATGTTCTTGTTCGGGTGGAAGCTGAAGACCTGCGTGTCGCCGAAGCTTCCGATTCGCCGACCGCGGTGCTCCGCACCGATCGCGTGTGCGGCGTCCTCGAGGACGCGCAGGCCATGGCGGCCGGCGAGCGCATAGAGTGCGTCCTGGTCCACGGGGAGCCCCGCAAAATGCACGGGCACGAGAACCCGCGTTCGCTCGGTCACCGCGGCTGCGACCCGTTCCACGTCGAGGTTCAGGGTGCGGGGATCGACATCGACGAAGACAGGCGTTGCGCCCGCCTCAACGATCGTGTTTGCCGTAGCCACGAAGGTAAGGGGCGTCGTGATGACCTCATCCCCAGGCTGGAGATCCATGGCCAGGAGTCCGAGGTGCAGACCCGCGGTCGCCGACGAGAGGGCCAGAGCGTGGGGAGCGAAGAGATAGTCCTTCAGAGCGCCTTCGAAGCGCTCGACGCGCGGACCCGTCGTGATCCAGCCCGAGCGGAGGCAGTCCTCCACTTCCTGGATCGCCGATTCACTAAGGGTAGGGCGCGAAAAGGGGAGAAAATCCCCGGGTGCGTTCATGCTCAGCCTGAGCCCCCCTCCTGCGGACGCTACCACAGCCTCTCGCCTGATCTCCTGAAGAGGATCTTAATTCACCCGCGGGGCGCTGGCGCTGAAGACGCGCTCCGGCGGGGAGTTAAGTCGTGCGGCTGCAGTCCCGATATGAACTCGGTGAATGATCCGCGCGCCAAGGACACCTGGACCGTCTTCAAGATCATGGGCGAGTTTGTGGAGGGTTTTGAAACCCTTCGGCCGGTCTGGCCCGCCGTGTCGATCTTTGGGAGCGCGCGGATCCGCCGCGGACACCGCTACTACAAAGACGCGGTGCAGGTGGCTGAAGCCCTTTCCAAAGCCGGCTTCTCCATCATTACGGGCGGCGGCCCCGGGATTATGGAGGCCGCCAACCGGGGGGCGCGCAAAGGGAAGGGCCGCTCCATCGGCCTCAACATCAAGTTGCCCCACGAACAAGAGCCCAATCCCTTCACGGACGCGGTCGTGCACTTCGACTATTTCTTCGCACGCAAGGTGATGTTCGTGAAGTATGCCTGCGCCTTTGTAGGGCTTCCTGGCGGATTTGGGACGCTGGACGAGATCTTTGAGGCGCTCACCCTAAAGCAGACGCAAAAGATTCACGACTTCCCGGTGATCCTGTTCGGAAGCGACTATTGGTCCGGCATGGTGAAATGGATCCATGACCGGATGCTCGAAGAGCGCATGATTTCGCGCTCGGATCTTCGACTTTTTACGCTCACGGACGAGGTGGATGAGGTCGTGGCCGCCATCCGCCGGCACTACCGGATGCGCCAGCGTCGCCGGGGTCCGCGCGCCGGCAACGGTCGCGACACGCCCTAGTTTCGCCTGCGCCGGGGCTTCATCCCGAACCCATCGGGCTGCAACACTTGCGACCAATGGATCGGCCGCGACGGCGGCCCGCGACGAGCCCGGGGCCGCTGGCGGGGTCCCGCCGGCTTTGCGGTTCGTACGGTGAAGGGGTCAGGTGACGAAGCTAGCGCACGAGAAACTGGAAGAGGGTGTGGCCCACTTGAATTTCGTCGCCGTTTGTGAGCACCGCCGAGCGAATCTTCTTGCCGTTGAGCTTCGTTCCGTTGGTCGACTGGAGATCCTCGATGGTGTGGCTCTGGCTCGTGGAATCGTAGGAGATGAGGGCGTGCTCGCGGCTAATGCCTTCATCGAGCAGGGTGATGTCTGTCGTCGGGTTTCGGCCGATCAGGGTCTCCTCGCCGCCAAGCTCGTAGGTCATGCCCTCGAAGCCGCCATTGCGGATCACGAGCGTGGCGCGCGGACCCTTCGGCGGGGGATTGGGGGTCTCGGAAGACGAGCTTTGTCCGCGGGGCTCTGACATTGCCAGGGCGCTATCGGCGGGCGTGGAGTTGCGCTTGAGTGGGCGGTCCCGGGGCCAAAGGCCTCAGAGCCGGCGGTGCAGCAGGGCGGGCAGCGACATACGAACGCGGTCCTGATCCTCCAGGCGGCAATCGGCAAGCGCCACGCCCGGGTGGTCGGCGACCTGTGCGAGCACCAAGCCCCAGGGGTCGATGATGAGCGAGCGGCCGTAGCTCGAGCGCGTCTCGTTATGGCGACCCCACTGTGCGGGCGCAAGCACGAACGCCTGATTTTCAATCGCACGGGCGCGGAGCAGGACTTCCCAGTGATCCTTGCCTGTGTGGGGCGTAAAGGCGCTGGGAATCGCGAGCCACCTTGCGCCCCGTGCGGCGAGGTCCCGATAGAGTTCTGGAAAACGCAGGTCGTAACAGATCGAAAGGCCAAGGGGCCCGAACGGCGTCTCCGCGAGAACGATCTCTTTGCCCGGTGCAATCGCCGCAGACTCGGCGTAGCGGGCGCCGCCTGCCTCGCGCAGGTCCACATCGAACAGATGAATCTTCCGGTAGACAGCCGCAATCTCGCCGGTGTCCGAGACGAGGACGCTCGTATTCCAGACCCGCGCGTCCCCGGCGATTCCTTCGGGAAAGCTTCCCCCGACAATCCACATGCGATGCACACGCGCTGCGTCTCGCAGCACGCTCACGATCTCACCGTCCAGCGTTTGTGCGCACGGGATCGGGCCGCCCTCGCGACGCAGGTAGGCGAAATTCTCAGGCAAGCCAGCGAGCTGAGCGCCGAGGGACGCGGCCTCCGCGAGGAGGCTGCGGGCCGAGGCGAGGTTCGACGCCACGTCGTCGGTCGAGGTCATCTGGATCACGGCCGCGCGGACAGACGGCATAGGCATGAGGATATCGGGCGGCGGCGCTCCTGCGACCCGGCAGGCGGTCAGGACCGAAAGTTCGCTGGATCGATCCCCGTCCTTCGAATCACATCGTAGAAGTCTTTGCGGTCCTTGCGCGCCAAGCGCGCCGCGCGGCTGATGTTGCCTCCGCAGCGGCGGAGCAGGCCAATGACGTACCGGGTCTCAAACGCGCGCTTGGCATCCTTGAAGGACGGGATCTCCTGATCCTCGGTTGCGAGCAGCAGGGCTTCGGCTGTCACCGCGCCTCCCGCCGCCAGCCGGACGGCTTGATGGATCCGGGCGCGCAGCTCGCGCACGTTTCCCGGCCAAATCTCGTTCAGCAGAAGATCCCGCGCTTCGGTTGTGAAACCGACTGGCTTTGTGCCGGCCTCCGCAGCGCTCGCGGCGAGAAAATGGGCGGCCAGGGGGAGGATGTCCTCGCGGCGCTCAACCAGAGGAACGAGGGAGATCGTGTGATGCGGGATGTCGGCGAAGGGCGAGAGCCCCCCCCGTTCGGTCGTTGCGACAAGGCGGGCGCGCAAGGGCACCGCTTGGAGGCTGCCTTCCGCTCGATAGGTCCCCTGCGAAAGCGCCGCGAGCAGCGATGCGCGCAGATCTGCGCGGAGAAGCTCGATTTCGTCAAGCAGCACCGTCCCGTCCGCGGCCCGTTCGAAAAGACCCACGTGTGGCTCGGGGATCACCGGATGCTGACCCGCCGCGCAGCCCAAGAGCTCGCGTGCCTGGAGCGACTCTGGGATCGAGCCGCAGGCCACAATCAGGAAGGGACGGGAACTGCGCGGTCCCCAGGCGTGCACCGCCCGTGCGACGAACTCCTTGCCCGACCCCGAAGGCCCCGACACCAGAACAGGTAAGTCTGTCCGCGCTGCTGCGCCGGCCTGCTCGATCACGCGCTGCGTGGCTCGACTTGCGCCGACGATCCTGTCCTCGCGACGGCGGCCCACCGGCCGCTCGGAACCGATTGCTTCTAGAGACGGAGCGGTTTGCTCCATAGGCTCGGCCATGACCATGGCGAAATCCCCCCCCCGCGGTCCTCCCGCCGCCGAAAACTATTTGAAAAGCAAGGGAGTTGTCAACCAATTTGCGAGTCCGGAGGCACTCCGCTCTGTTTTCCTCCTGCGGGCTCCGAGCCTTGACGGGGGTGGCGCCTGCGTGGTAGCGGGGTGGGGAGGAGGGGGGGCGATCCAAACCGAGCTTCGACCACTGCCTGGCACGGGACCCACTCCCCGCGTCCGCCTGCTGCCCGACCCCCTGATCGACCAGATTGCGGCCGGCGAGGTCGTTGAACGACCGGCGTCCGTGGTGAAGGAGCTGGTCGAAAACGCCGTTGATGCGGGTGCGACGCGGGTGCGTGTCGAGGTGCGCGAAGGCGGGACTGCCCTCATCGCGGTGACCGACGACGGGCACGGCATGACCCCGGAGGACGCCCGGCTCGCCCTTCAGCGCCACGCGACGAGCAAGCTCACCGCCCCCGAAGATCTGCAGCGCATCCGGAGCTTCGGGTTCCGTGGGGAGGCCCTCCCCGCGATCGCCTCGGTCTCCCGCCTTCGCTTGCAGACCCGCCCGGCGGGGGCGGCGGAGGCCTTCGAGCTCCTCGTCACGGGAGGGGAGCTCGTCCGCGAGCGCGCGACGGGCGGCCCGATCGGCACGCGGGTCGAGGTTGCGGATCTCTTCGCCCAGGTTCCGGCCCGGCGGAAATTCCTAAGAGCGGCCTCTACGGAATGGGGTCATGTGACCGACTGGCTCGCGCGGGCTGCCCTCGCCTGGCCAAGCATTCACTTTGACGTTCGTCGCGACGACCGCAGCGCGATCACGTGGCCCGCCGCGGCAGAGCCCCTTGACCGAATCGCCGCGGTCCTCTCGGAGGACGAGGCCGGGGCGCTCGTACCGTCGGAAGGTCGGGAGGGGGAGGTCCGAATCCTGGCCTTCGCCTCCCGCCCGGATTGGCACCGCGCGACCGGCGACAGCATTCACCTCTTCGTGAACAGCCGACCCGTGCGCGATCGGGTTTTGCGGCACGCCGTTGTGGAGGTCTATCGCGACCTTCTCCCGCGCGGGAGGTTCCCCGCAGCGCTCGTCTTTGTCGAGCTCCCGTACTCTGCCGTCGACGTCAACGTGCATCCGGCGAAATGGGAAGTGCGTTTTGCGGATCCAAGAGGCGTTCACCAGCTGATCACCCGGACCTTGCGAGAGGCAATCGTGCGGCGCAGCTGGATCGCAGGGTCAGCGGCGCCCGCGTCGGCACTGCAGAGGCGGGAGGAGGGGAAGGGGGCGTTAGGGACCGCGTCGACGACCGACTGGATCTTTGCCCGCCCCGCGGAGGCGCATAGTTCAGTCGATGAAGATCGGGTACCTGCGCCCCAAGTCCTGGGAGAGGCTCCCGGCCAAACGCTCGCGCCCCTAAGCACGGCCCTCCCGCTGCAATTTTCCGACCTTCGCCTGATTGGTCAGCTCCTCGCCACCTACCTCGTGTTCGAAGGCAAGGACGGTCTCGTGCTGATCGATCAGCACGCCGCGCACGAGCGGGTGCTGTACGAGCGATTGCGTACAAGCTGGGCTGCGGGTGGGGTGCCTCGCCAAGCTCTTCTTTCTCCCTTGGTTGTCTCGGTGGGAGTGGCCGAGACGGTTGCTGCTGCGGCCGCAGCGGATTCCCTCCTGGGCCTGGGCTTTGAGCTTGAGCCTTTCGGGGATGATGCGATCGCGGTGCGCGCCATCCCCTCGCTCCTTGCGGGCCAGGATCCCGCACCCCTCGTGAGAACTCTGGCCGAGGAGCTTCTTGCGGCCGGGCGCGCCGGCGCCGATCAGACTGCCACGGTGCGGCTTCTTCCCGAGCTCGATCGTGTATGCGCAACGCTTGCGTGTCACTCCGCCCGAAGAAAGGGCGATGTGCTGAGCCCGAAAGAGCAGCAAGCCCTCGCGGAAGCGCTGGACACCATTCCCTGGGCTCCCACCTGCCCCCATGGACGTCCCATCGCACTGCCCCTGGATCGTGCGGAGATCGAGCGGCGCTTTGGTCGCCGCTGACCCGAGAGGAAAGGGGGCGCTACCCTAGGCCCGCACTCTCAAGAGATTTCCCCCATGAAGCACGAAGATCCGCGGCCGCCCGTCGTGGTCGTGACAGGGCCGACGGCGTCGGGCAAGAGCGCCTGCGCGATCCGTCTCGCCGGGCGCTTCCAAGGCGAAATTGTGAACGCGGACTCGATGCAGGTGTACCGGTACCTCGACATCGGTACCGCCAAGCCAAGCGCAAAAGAGCGCACCCGCGTCCCGCACCACCTGATTGACGTCGTGCTTCCCAACGAGATCTACAGCGCTGGTCGCTATAGCTCGGATGCGCGCGCAGCAGCGGCTCGAATCCACGCGCGCGGGCAGGCGGTCTTTCTGACCGGCGGAACAGGCCTCTATATCCGCGCCTTCCTCGCGGGTCTGCTGGGAGGCGGCGGCGCAGACGAAACCCTGCGGCTCCAGCTCGAAGAGGAGCACGCCACCGCAGCCGCCGCGGGCGATCCCCTCCGGCTGCACAGGCGTCTTGCGGGGCTCGACACCGCAGCGGCGGAACGAATTCACCCCCACGATCTGCGGCGCGTGATCCGGGCCCTCGAGCTCTGTCTCCGTGCGGGCGGCGCGGCCTCCGCGATTCGCAGGGCCCACGGTTTCGCCGATCAGCCCTACCGCACGCTGCACTTGGCCCTTGATCCCGGGCGTGAGGAGCTCGACCGGCGCATCGACCTGCGCTGCGAAGCCATGATCGAGTCCGGCCTTCTGCGCGAGGTGCGGGCGCTGCGTGCGCTCGGGTACGGGGCTGAGCTGCGTTCGATGCAGGCGATCGGCTATCGGCATATGGCACCGGTCGTGGACGGCGCCGACACCCTTACGAACGCCGTCGCGGCCATGAAGCGGGACACGCGCCAGTTCGCACGCCGCCAGCGGACGTGGATTCGCAGTGTTCCGGAGGCTCTGCCGCTACATCCCGACGACGAGGACGCCATCGTGAAGTCGGTCGAGGCGTTTCTTCGAGGCTAGCCCCGCGTGGCTGCTAGGAGGGCGGGGACGTGTAGTCGATCCCGAATTTCACGTTGACAGCGGGATTCGGGTAGTCGACGAGCGCATCCGACTTCTCGACCGGGTCGAAGAGCGGTGACATCTCCGTACCCGGGAACGGGAGCAGGACAATCCCTGGCAGAAGCTCGATGCAGCCGGTCGCAGCCCGGATCCCCGCGGCCCCGAGCTGCACTCCCGTAATCCAGAAGAAACCGGGCACGGTGTAGGCGATCCGGACGGCACGGGTGTCATCGATATCGCGCAAGTGGGTATAGACGGTCTTGCCCGCCACAACCGGCGAAAGAACAAGATCGAGCGGTGCGAAAAAGAGATTCCCGAGCGAGCGCTTCAGCGTGTCGTACCCGGCATGGGCCGGGCGCGGCGCCACGCACAGGAGCGAGAGTACGAGCGCGAGGCTCGCGACAAGGCGCACAGGCGAGATCACGGCACTCCTCCCCTTAGGTCGAGTCGGCTCGACCCATTCTTTCGACCCACCGCGTCGACAAGCTCGACCGGCCAGCCTGTCGATGAGCGTCGAGCGGCTTCTCGGATGCACGGCAGTCGGCGACGGCCGCGTGTTCCCCCACAGCAAGGCGACCCACTTGCGAGCGTACGAGGCACACGCATCGATTGTCAAGCAATCGTTTGTGGGGACGCTGGGTTGGTCCTGTTCCTGCGAGTCGAAGCATGGACCTGGCACTTCCTCGCTCGCGGTGCGCCGCGTACCTTGGTGCGCTGTGACCGCTGCCCATCCCCCCATCATTGCCATCGTCGGCAGACCGAACGTTGGCAAGTCGAGCCTTTTCAACCGATACGCCGGCCGCCGACGCGCCTTGGTGGAGGACACCCCCGGCGTGACCCGGGACCGCATCGTCGAGGCGGTGGAGGTCGGCGGTCGGCGGGTCCTCGTGGTGGATACCGCCGGATTCGATCCCGAAGCCGAGGCGGGCCTTCCCGCCGCCATTCAGGCCCAGGCACAAGCCGCGGTGGATGAGGCGGACGCCATCCTCTTTGTGGTCGATGCGAAAGCGGGCTGTCTGCCTGAAGACGAGGCCATCGCCCGGGCCCTGCGGCGCACCTCCAAGCCGGTCGCCGTCGCCGTGAACAAGGTCGACCGGCCGCTTCACGCCGACCGGGTCGCAGATTTCTTCCGCCTCGGGATCGAGCGAACCCGCCCGGTCTCCGCCGAACATGCGACCGGCGCATGGGACGCCCTCGAGGAGCTGGTCGCGGCGCTACCCGCAGCGGCTGAAGCTGCAGCGCCCGAATCCGAAGATGGGGCGATTCGCGTGGCCATCGTGGGCCGGCCCAACGTGGGGAAGAGCTCACTCGTGAACCGCTTGGCGCGTACGACGCGCGTTGTCGTCGGCGATACGCCAGGCACGACCCGCGACGCCACCGACACGCGAATTGAACGCGGGGACCAAGCGTACGTGCTGATCGACACCGCCGGACTGCGCCGTCCCGGCAAGCGCCGGCAGGCGGTCGAGCGGGGGAGTGCACTCATGGCGGTTCGGAGCATCGAACGGGCCGACGTGGCGCTTGTTCTGATCGACGCGAGTGAAGGCTTTACGGATCAAGACGCTCGCGTTGCGAGCCTTGTGCGCCAGTGCGGCTGCGCCGCTGCGGTCGTGGCGAACAAATGGGACCGGATGGAGGAGCGTCCCCTGGATGAGCGCAAGCGCGTGCGGGATGAAATCGCCCATGGCCTGCGTTTCATGGCGGATGCTCCAGTTGTCACGATCTCCGCGCGCACCGGAAAGGGCGTCGAGGCGCTCTTTCCCACGGTTCACAAGCTCGCCGCGGCAGCGGATCGGAGGATTTCGACGTCGGAGCTGAACCGCTGGCTCCGCACCACGACCGCACTGCACGAGCCGTCGATGGCGCAGCGCGGACCTCGGCGGCGCCCGATCAAGTTCTTCTATGTGACGCAGACCGCCGTTCGACCCCCTACCTTCGTGCTCTTTTGCACAGAGCCAGCCGCGGTGAAGCCCGCCTACCGCAGATTTCTCGAGAACCGCCTGCGCGAGAGCTTTGACCTCGTCGGGACGCCCGTCCGCCTACGGCTCCGGGCGCGCGACGAAGCGGCCGACGCAAACCCGCGCCGCAAGCGCTGACTGCTCGACACGAGAGAGGTTAGACTCCGCCCGCGCAGCGTCCTGTGCCTTCCGCGCAAGGACCCAGCACGCGGCTTTGAGCCGCAACACGAGGGGTGTCTTGGCCCGAGGAACGCAGCCCACAGCCCACACCACACTGGAGGAGATCGAGAGCATCGCCGATCGCATCGCCAGTTGGATTGGCGCGAACCCCGTTGCCGTCATCGCACTCGCCGGCTCGATCCTGCTCGCGGCTGGGGCCTATGGGGGATGGGTCGCATGGCAGTCCGGCCGTGAGGACCGCGCCTCGTTCGCACTCGCAAGCCTCGAACGGGAATATCTGAAGGCGATGGGCGCTCCGCCGGGGGCGACAGAGATCACAGAGCCCGCAAATCCGGAAACCGGCAAGGCGCTCCGGCAAGAGTTCGCCCATAAGCTCCTCGCGATGGCCGAAGCGAATCCCCGCACGTCGGCTGCCACCGTGGCTCGCCTCACCGCGGGTGATCTCCTGGCTGCAGCGGGTGCCCCCGAGAAGGCATTCGACGCGTGGCAGGCCGCTCTTGGCGGGGTCGGGCGGAATCCCGCACTTCGGGGGATCGCGCTGCGCCGCGTGGCGACGGCCCTCGAAGCGCAGGGCAAGTGGAGCGAAGCCGGCGCCGCGAACCTCGAAGCCGGTGAGCTCGCGGGTTTCCCGCTCCGAGACTGGGCGCTGGCCGATGCCGCGCGTTGCTACGCGGAAGCCGGGGACATGGTCCGCGCCATCAGCATTGCCACCCGAGTGGAGAGCAACGGAGCATCCGAAGGCCTCCCGCCGCATCTGGCCGCTCAGCTCGCGGAGCTGCGGGCGCGCGGCGCAACCAGCGCCGCGGGCGCGGCCGCCAAAGCGCCTTAACTCCATCCCGGACGATCTCCCGCGGCCCCCCCCAGCCCCGATTAATAGCGTCCGATAAGATTGATTATGTCAAATTATGGAAATCGGCGAGCGATCGGCTCGGCCTCTTCCGGGACGAGGCTCCCAGCCCCAAGACGCGTGGTTCGCGTCACTCCGACCTGGGGTTTTGCACGAATTCGGCCGTGTGCTATTAGCGGCCTCCGCTTTGCACGCCGACTACTCCACTCAGTCCGGTCATGAATGCAGCGCGAAGTTCAGCGAGCTTCGTGAGCGTTTCGCCGCGTTTGGGCAAGCGCACGTATTCCGGTTCTGGGAGGCACTCGGCAGTTCTTCCCGGGCCCGCCTCGCGGCACAGGCGGCCGGGCTTGATCTTGCCGCGCTCGCTGCGGCAGATCAGGCGACGCGCGCCCTCGCCGCTCCCGGAGCCAGGCGGCTAGAGCCAGCTCCGATTGAGCGCCTTCCCGGTCACGGTGGCGATCCCAAGCTGGCCCTGGCCGCGACCGTGCGCGGAGAGGAGATTCTCGCCGCCGGCCGGGTCGCCGCCCTGGTGGTTGCGGGTGGCCAGGGCACGCGGCTCGGCTTTGACGGACCCAAGGGGGCGTTCCCCCTAGGTCCACTCACAAATCGCACACTTTTCGAGCAGCAGGCTCAGAGAATCCAGGGGCTGCGTCGTCGTTACGGACGCTCCCTTCCCTGGTACATCATGACGAGCGAGGCAACCGATGCACAGACCCGCGCCCTCTTTCGCAGTCACGCTTTCTTTGGCCTACCGGAAGGCGAGGTCTATTTCTTCCAGCAGCAGATGATCCCTGCCTTCGATTTCGAGGGACGCCTGATCCTCGATCAGCCCGACCACATCTTTGAAAGCCCGAATGGACACGGTGGGTCGCTGACCGGTCTCGCAACCTCGGGAGCGCTCGATGACATGGAGCGCCGCGGGGTGGGCTCGATCTACTACTACCAGGTCGACAACCCACTCGGGCGCATTTGCGATCCTGTGTATCTCGGCTTCCATGCTGCAGCGGGTGCGGACATGTCGTGCAAGGTGATCGCGAAGCTCGATCCGCTCGAGAAAATGGGAGTCATCGCGCGCCTGGACGGTCGGGTCGGAGTCGTCGAGTACACAGAGCTTGACGACGCACACCGCTACGCCCGAGACCCGAATGGGGAGCTCGTGTACTGGGCTGGAAACATCGCCATCCACGTGATTGAGGTCGCATTTGCCCGCCGCGCTGCGCTAAATGCCGATCGCATTCTTCCCTACCACGCCTCCGCCAAAAAGATCCCGACGGTCGACGACAATGGTCGTACGATGCTACCGAGCGCGCCAAACGGTCGGAAACTTGAGCGATTCGTGTTCGACGCCCTCACCTCCGCGCGTGAGGTCATGGTCCTCGAAACGCGTCGCGGTGAAGACTACTCCCCGATTAAGAACGCCAACGGAGCCGATTCCCCGCAGACCGCCCGTCGCGACCTCATGGCGGTGTATCGCCGGTGGCTGGAGGAGGCGGGCGTCGAGGGATTCGACGCTGCGACGGCGATTGAGATTAATCACGCTGTGTTTGACGGACCCGACGACTTGCGCGCGAGCCGGATCCGACGCGTCGCTGAGGCTGGCGATGCGATTCGTATCGCGCCCGGAGTTGCTGAATGACGACACCCCGAACCAAGAAATCGAAGCAGAGCCGCAAGCCGGTCGAACGCGGCCGCACCGCCAGCGATGTCCAGAACGAGGACCGTAAGGCAAAGCTGGGTACGAAGTACGTCTGCTACTCGTGCGGCGCTCGCTTCTATGACCTGAACAAGCCCGAGCCCTTGTGTCCGAAGTGCGGGACCGACCAGCGCACCAAACCGAAGGACAGCCCGGCCACTGCCTCTCCCCCGCCGGCTCCCCCGAAGCGCCCGCCGCCTCGGCCGATGCCGGGCCTACTCGATGAGGAGGAAGAGGTCGTCCCCTTCGAGGAGGACATGGACCTCGATCTGGGCGATCTCGACACGACGGGCGATGAGCTCTTCGAAGAGGACACCGAGTCGCCGGAGGCCACCGAAGACGAGGCTGAGGAGCCATAAAAAATCGATGCAGGATTAAGGGGCTGTGTACTAGAAGGTAAAGGCAAGCCTCAGGACCCGCAGGAGCTCTCCCTCGCCTTCCCCAGCGCGCTTGGCTCGCTCCCTCTCCAGCTGTTGCTGCATGACCTCAACGTCCGCGAGCCGATCCGACAGATCTCGTTCGTGCGAGACTTGGCGATGAACTCGCTCGAACTCCTTAACTTGCTCGGCGATGAAGCCGTTACCCCGCGCTTCCGAATGGCCGAGCCGCGCCTTTTCCACAGCGGCCCGCATGCGAGCGACTTCGGCTTTCTGGGCGACGATCATCTTGTCGAGATCCGCTGTGGCGTAGCTGCGGAAGGGCCGGGGTTCGCTGTTTTCCGCGGCAATATTCCTTTGGTAGTTCCAATAGCCGCCCCCCCCCGCGCTCCCGAGCAGGACAAGGATCAAGAGAAGCCCATTCTTTGCACTGGACTGGGCCATAGCGGCGCACCTCCACCTGGCTGATATCTCTTCGGCCTGACGGAGACCCAGATGGAGCGCAGGCGGACGCTCGGACCGGCAGAGCCCCGATGGATTTTCCCTCTCCCGAGCGTCGTGGGTGCTGGGAAACGCTCCTGGTGCATCCCCAGCGGACTCCGGGCGAGCCTTGCGAGAAGATCCGCACCGATCTCGCCAAAAAAGCAGCCGAAGCCGGCCTTGTCTCTTGCCGCCGCGCGCTCGTCCGGCGCCGCTCGACCTTGACGCAATCGCCGGCGCTCCTTTGCGTTCTCACGGGTAGAGTGCTCGGTAGATGTGAAGGCTTCGCAAGACCCGCTTCACATAACCTCGAGTTTGTTCATAAGAAATCTCCTCGACCCACTCATCGTCCGCGAGATCAGCGCGTGCCTCGAGCCACCTCGATACGGCCTCTGGGCCTGCGTTGTAGCTGGCGATCGCCGCCGAGAGACGACCGCCGAAGCGTCGCACGAGCTCATCGAGGTACACGGCGCCAAGCCGAAGGTTTGTCTCCGGCGTGAAGAGGGCCTCGGCGGTAAAGCCTTCGATTCCAGCGAGTCGTGCAAGGTGCGCTCCCGTGGTTGGCATGAGCTGGAGGAGACCGCGGGCGCCGACCGGGGAGATCGCGGAGGGTTGGAACCCGCTCTCCTCGCGCATGATCGCGTAGACGAGGGGCGGGAGGTCAGGGCCCTTGCCCGCCACCGCACGTTCTACCGGTTCCCGAAACGCGAGTGGCCAGGCAAGACGCCACGGCTGCTCTCCGCTCGGCGGCGGCGCCTTGGCCAGCGCATCCCCGAAGCCATCGACCACCAGGCTTTGTCCGAGATGCGCGTCCCCCGCGCGCGCAAACAGATCCGCAAGCTCCACTCGGTCAGTAAGGCTCATTCGTTGACCATCGGCCGAACCCCGCCGGAGCAAACGCGACACTTCCTCCAAGGCTGCGCCGTCGAGGCCTGCCTCAAGCAAGATGCGGGGTCGCTCGACATCGGCGTCGCTGAGCACGCGCGGACCGAGCACCAAGGGAGCCGGCTCCGCTTGCACCGCTGGCGCGCGCGCTCGCGCGCGCCAGCCGTAATAAGTGAACGGAAAGTCATTCACCAGCGCGGCGTACAGGCTTTGAGCGACATCCTGTGCGCCAGCGCGCTCGGCAGCACGCGCGTTCCAGTAGCGGGCCTGTGCACGCGTTGCGCTGTCTCCCGCTGCCGCCTCGAGCCGCGCCAACCAGGTGCGTGCGTCGCCGAAGTCACCCGCCCGGTACGCGGACCAGGCGAGGCGCCAGAAGGCCTGCGGGACCAAGCTCAGATCAGCCGCCTGTTGCGAAACCGCGATGAAGTGCTCCCGCGCGCGGCCAGTTTCGCCCGCACCATCCAGAAGCTCGCCGGCGTACCAGTGCGCGAGCGCCGCCCAGTGGGGGCTGGCGGTGGCTGCGAGTTTCTCGAGTTCGGTCGCGCCGCGCGGGATATCCCCTGCCCGCGCGACCGCTCGCCCGCGGTACAGTGCGGCCTCTTCGTCCGGAGCCAGCGCTGCGAAGGCCTGCTCCGCCTCCGAGTAGCGCCGCAGACGAAATAGACAGATTCCACGCTGCTTTGCCGCTTCGGTGCGGGCTTCACCCTCGAGACCGTGCTCGAGCGCCCAGTTGAGGTCGCTCAGGGCCTCCTCGGTGTAGGCGCTGCGGAGCAGGACCTCCGCACGGGCGTGATAGTCACTGGCGCGACGCACGGGCACGCCGAGACCTGGTTCGAGGGAAGCGATCCGTTCCGCGGCGCGTCGGCCCTCGGGCGCAATGGGTGTGTCACGCCAGAGCTCGAGGTAGATCTGTGCCGCAGCAGCTGCGTCGCCTGCCGCTGCAAGCGAATCGGCAATCCGTCCGCGCAGCGCAGCTGCCCGGGATGGATCGGCCGTCTCTGACAGCGCAAGCTGCCATGACTTTCGCGCTGCGGCATCGTCTCCGAGGCCCGCCTGGGCGTCGCCCATGACCCGGTGCAGATCCGGAGCAAGCGGGGAGGAAGGCCGCTGTGCCTCAGCGTCTCGCACGGCCGCAATCGCCTCGGCGAACCGCTGCACATCAAGCAGGAATATCGCGCGAAGAAGGTGGGCGTGATCGGCGATGACTGGGTACTGCTTGGCGACCGCTGCGAAGAGCTTCGCGGCACGATCGACGTCTCCCGCCTTGCGGGCATCGATGGCCGCGCGGAGCGCCTGACCGGCACTCTGCGGGTGCGTCTCCGCGCCCGATGCCACCTCCGCGAAGGGGAACCGCGGAGGGAGGAGGAGAGCGAGGGAGAGGAGGAGTGCCGCGCGAAGCCGCGTTTGGCCGCCCGCGTGCGAATGCAGTCTTCGAGGCCCGTTGCGCAAGCACCCCCACATCGCCTTGAGTGTGCGAAAGCGGCCGCCCTCCTTCAACGCAGCCGCGCTAGCCTTCGAAGTCGTGGGCATCCCCGCTCTGCGCCGCGCGTTCCTCTTCGGGCTTGTCTCATGCGGTCTGGCCCTTTCCGACGCTTGTCGGTCGACGACCGTTTCTCCGCCGCTCCCTGCCTCGCCTGCATCTGCACCGCAAGGCTCCGCCCGCGCGCCTCGGGTGGGCCTTTGGGTGCTGTGCGAGGGATCGCAGCGAGTTCTCGAGCATCCCGACCGCGTGGCCGGTCTGCTGGCCGATGCGAGCCGGCTGGGTGTCACCGACCTCTTCGTCCAGGTCTACCGCAACGGGCGTGCATGGTTCGATTCCTCCGCCGCCGATGCGGCTCCCTTCGTAGCCGCGCGAGACGCGGCCGGTGCTGACCCACTGCGCGCTCTCATCAGTGCTGCCCACGCGCGGGGCTTGCGTGTCCACGCTTGGGTGAACGTGCTCTCGCTCGGATCGAATCGGGAGGCGCCAGTTCTCAGGGACCTCGGTTCGGCCGCGGTGCAGGTGGATCGGCGCGGTCGGTCGATACTCGAGTACCCACAGCTCGAGCTTCCAGCACCTGACTCGCAATTTCTTCGGCTCGGCACCCCCGCGCTCTGGCTTGATCCCGGTGCTCCCGGCGTCCCGCAGCGGCTGACTCGGATTTTCGCGGAACTCGCTGCGCGGTATCCCGAGTTAGACGGACTGCACCTCGACTACATCCGTCATCCCGACGTACTCCCCTTTTCCCCGGGCTCGCGCTTCGATGTGGGCCTTGACTATGGCTACGGTGCTGGCACGCGCGCCCGATTCACCCAGGAGACGGGGCTCCCCTCGCCTCTTGGTCCTCCGGGGGCTAGCGCAAATGCGTGGGATGCTTGGCGACGAGGACAGGTCACCGCGCTCGTGCGGGCCATCCGCGACGCGGTCCGTGCGGAGAAGCCCGCTCTCGCGATCTCAGCCGCGGTGTGGCCCTTCCCCGAACGATCCTATTTCTCTGTGTTTCAAGATTGGCCGGGATGGCTCGACGATGGCCTTTTGGACTTTGCCGTACCCATGCTCTACACGACGGACGACCGCTTCTTCCTGACGGAATTGCGTGCCTACCATGGGATCGCAAGTGATCGGATTTGGGTGGGGCTTGGTAGCTGGCTTTTCGCCGACGCGCCAGACCGCGCCGCGAACCAGCTCCGCAGAGCGCATTCTGCTGGCCTCGCCGGCGTCTCGCTCTTCTCCCATGACGCGTTCGCGGAGCATCCGGCGCTGCTTGAAGCGCTGATCGATCACGCTCCGTGAGCGCGAGAGCGCCTTTCGACACGTCTCCGCGCCGTGGCGTCGCCGATCGCACAAAGGACGCCGCCGGGAGCGGAGCTCATGAGCTCGACGCGTACGACTTCGCAGTCCCGACAGAACTTGTCGCGCAGGAGCCCACGCCCGAACGTGATCTCGCAAGGCTCCTCGTCCTCGATCGCGGTCGCGCTGGAACGCTCGCACATAGCCGTGTGCGCGAGCTTCCACAATGGCTTCGACCGGGCGACCTCCTCGTCGTGAATGCGACGCGGGTCTTGCGGGCACGGTTGCGCGGAAGGAAGGCGACAGGAGGAGCGGCCGAAGCGCTCCTCCTTGGGCCGTCCCATGAGCCAGGCTGCTTTCGGGCACTGCTGCGCTGCCGAGGACGCCAGCGCGTGGGTCAGCGCTTCGCTTTTGGCCCTTCGGGCAAAGAGATTCCGGCCGAACTGATCGCGCTTGGTCTTGAGGGTGAGATCGTCCTCGCCTTTGCGCGAGGCACCTCCCCTTTCGAAATCGGTGAGGCGCCTCTCCCACCCTACATCCGACGCGACGCTCCACGCGCAGCCGACTTCGAGCGCTACCAGTCTGTGTTCGCCCGCGTGCCGGGCTCCGTCGCCGCGCCGACCGCGAGCCTGCATCTTTCCGAGCCGCTGCTAGACGAGCTCGCGGCTACGGGTGTTGAACGCGCCGAGGTGGTGCTGCATGTCGGCCCGGGTACGTTCCGTCCGCTACGGCCCATGGACCTCGCCACGGGCCGCCTCGACGCCGAACGCTTTGAGTTGCCCGAGAGGACCGCCCAAGCGGTGGCAAGGGCGCGAGCACGAGGCGGGCGGATCATCGCCGTGGGTACCACCACCACGCGCGTTCTCGAAAGCTGCGCAGCGGCCGACCGGCGGGTCTCGGCGGGAGTGGGCGAGACCCGCATCTTCTTGCGACCGGGCCACACATTCGCGGTCGTCGACGCCCTTCTCACCAACTTTCACCTCCCGCGCTCTAGCCCTCTCCTGCTTGTTTCTGCCTTCGCCGGGCGCGAGGCGGTGCTCTCGGCGTATGCGGCGGCCATCGAAAGCAGCTATCGGCTCTTCTCCTACGGCGACGCGATGCTCATCCTGTGAATGCACAGGGTTTCGCCTTCGAGATCACCGCGCGCGACGGCCTCGCGCGGTCTGCTCGGCTTGTGACACCCCACGGGGTCGTCGAGACACCAGGGTTCATGCCCGTCGCGACCTTCGGTGCCGTCCGGGGTGTCGCGCCCGATGAACTTGAGAAGCTCGGTGCCCAGATCCTGCTCTCGAACGCCTACCACCTTCACGAGCGACCCGGCGAGGAAGTGGTTGCCCGCGCAGGAGGACTCCATCGATTCACGGGCTGGAGGGGACCTTGGCTCACCGACAGCGGTGGCTTCCAGATCACCTCCCTCGCTCCGCGCGTACGTATCGACGAAGACGGGGTGACCTTCCGGTCACCGCACGACGGTCGATCTAGAACACTCACGCCGGAAAAGGCGGTCGAGGTACAGGAGAAGCTCGGAGCGGACGTTGCGATGGTGCTGGACGAATGTGTATCCGACGACGCTGCGACGCCCACCTTGCGTGCGCGCGCGGCGACGGAGCGCACATTGCGCTGGGCGGAGCGCTCAATCCGCGCGCGCCGCCGGGTGGACCAGGCGCTGTTTGGCATTGTCCAAGGCGGGTGCTCATCTGCGCTGCGCCGAGCGAGCGCACGCGCCACCGGCGCCCTCGGGTTCGACGGCCACGGGCATGGCGGTCTCGGTCTCGGGGAGGAAAGCGGGCAGCGCGAGGAGCTGATCGCCGTGGCACACGCGGAGCTGCCCGAGAACCGGCCGCGCTATTTGATGGGTCTAGGTCGCCCCACCGACCTGATCCGGGCGATCGCGCTCGGGGTCGATCTCTTCGACTGCGTGATCCCCACACGAAACGGTCGACATGGGCTTCTTTTTACGCGTTCAGGAACATTGGCGGTACGCAATGCGTCGTACCGAAACGACTCATTACCGCCCGAGGAGAGCTGCGACTGCCCTACCTGCTCGCGCTACTCCCGCGGCTACTTGCGGCACCTCCTGCACGTGAATGAGGCGTTGGGGGCGCGTCTCGCATCGATCCACAATCTCCGGTTCTACCTCCGGCTGCTCGAAGAAGTGCGCGCCGCAATCCACGGTCGCACCTTCAAGGACCTCCGAGCAAGCGTTTTGGACTCGCTCGGCGGCGCGCCCTGACCCTTCGGGCGAAACGCGAGATCCTTCCCAGCGGCTCAAGCGCATCCTCCGCCTCGCCGATTTCGACCCTGCCAATACTGAGTTCTCGACGCGGGACGGGGGATCTCGTTTGGACAGGTCGCAGAAGGGCGCGCTCTTGTTGAGCGCACAGCGGCGCGTCGTGCTCCTCATGGCGTGCGCGCTGGTGCTCGTGGCGGCGCTCGTCGGCGGGATGCTGGTCGCTCGCGCCGTAAACGATACGCGCGAGGCCAGCCGGGAATGGGTGCGCGCTGCCGCGGCCCAGCTCGCGCAACTTGCCACGCAGCCGATGGCTTCTCCCGCCGTGGGCGCAGCCCTGGCACCCATCCTGTCCGCAGCGAAGTCCCTCCCCGGAGTTGCCGACGCAGCTCTCGTTGACGCTACGGGTCACACCGTTGTCTCCACGCGCAGCAGTGAAGTCGGACTTATGGCACCGCGGGCGTGGCGCGCAGGTGGTGAGGCTGCGGTCTTCCCGCGCGGATCCGAGGAGGCGGGCGATTCGACGACACTTGTGGTTGCGCCGGTTCGCTCGGGCACGGCCACAATCGGGAGCCTCGCGCTGCGGTTCGTCGAACCGCGTGCGGCGACTACGGCGGGGCGGGCACTCGTGGTCGGAGTGGCCGCCGCCGGGGTCGTGATCGCCACTCTCCTCGCAGTCTTGTGGCGCCTCGTCGGAGCGCTTCTCTCACCGGTCGCGGAGAGCGAGCGCGTACTGACCGCCCTCGCCTCGGGCGATGTGGGCGCACGGCTCGATGCGCGAAAGCTCGGTTCCTTCGGGGGCCTCGGCCACGGACTCAACACTCTGGCCGAGGCGCTTGGCGGCGTCCTTTCACGAGTGCAGCACTTGACGCAGCGCATGCAGAGCGCGCCAGAACGCGTGGCGCAGGTCATGGATGAGATCGCAACGGGGGCCGAAGCACAGACCGAGGCAGTCGAGGAAACCGCGTCTCTCCTTGCGAACATCAACACGTCCATCAAGGGCATCAACGCCGAGGTGGACAGCCTCTCTCGATCGGCCGAGGAGGCTTCCTCGTCCGTTCTGCAGATGGGAAGTGCGATCGATGAGGTCGCCCGCAGCGCCGCTTCGCTTCACGATTCGGTTGACTCGTCGACGTCGTCGATCCATGAGATGGGCGCAAGCATTCGACAGGTTGCCGACAGTGCCGATGCAGTCCAGCGGATGGCCGAGGAGACCGCGTCCTCGATGACCCAGATGGACCGCACGATTCAGGAGGTGGGGGAGCACGTACGAGAGGCTTCGGTGCTGACGCAGCAAGTGAGCGAAGGTGCAGAGGTCGGGTCGAGCGCTGTGTCAGACACCATCGAAGGCATCGAAGAGATTCGGAATCTCACCCGAGGCGCGAAGGATGTGCTCGAGCGGCTCGCGGCACGAATCAATGAGATCGGCGAAATCGTTAACGTAATCGGCAGCATCAACGATGAGACCAATCTCCTTTCGCTCAATGCCGCGATCATCGCCGCCCAGGCGGGGGAACAGGGCAAGGCTTTCGCCGTCGTTGCCAACCATGTGAAGACGCTGGCTCAGCGCACCGCGGGGAGCACCCAAGAGATTGAGCGCCTCATTCGAGCTGTCCAAGCGGAATCGGAAAACGCCATGCGCGCGATGGGTGCAGGGATCGATTCTGTCGAGGCCGGCGTGGCGCGGTCGTCACGGGCTGGAGAGGCGCTCCAGGCCATCCGCACGTCCGCTCGAGAGGCAAGCGCCCGTGTGGCCGAAATCGCGCGCGCGGCGCAAGAGCAGGCGCAGAGTTCACGCCACGTCGCGGAAGCCGCACAGCGGACATCCCAGATGGTCCAGCAGATTTCCGGCGCAATCGGAGAGCAGTCGCGCGCGAGTGAGGCAATGCTGAAGAACTCCGAAGGCGCACTCGAAGTTTGTCGACAGGTCCATCGATCGACCTCTGAGCAACGGGAGACAGCCAAGTTCATTACCGCGAGCATCGCCTCGGTCGCCGAGATGATCAGATCCATCCAAGAGAACACCGCGTCGCACGCGCGTGCGAGCGAGTCCGTTGCGAGCGCGGTGAGCCGCATTCTCGAAACCGCTCGCAAGAGCAGCCAGCGCATCCCCGAGGTGCTCTCAACGGTGGAGGATCTCCGCACCGACGCCGACGCGCTGGCCCAAGAGGTGGGGCGGTTCCGCGCCTAGCGACCCCTCCCGCTTTCTTCGATCCCTGCCAGCGCGGCGCATATCCCAGCGTAATAGGGCAGACGTTCCCCGAGGGCAGCGGGCACAATCCGCACCCGCTCGCCGAGCTGCGGCCACACATGTTCGCGGACGCGGCGCCGAACCGGCTCGAAGCAGAGCCGCTCACCTGCCGCGGTCGGGATCGTACCGAGTACGACGACCTCGGGCGCCACCGTGCAGAGGATCTGGACGAGGGATCGCGCCAGATAGTCGTTAAATCGATCGAGCTCAGCCATTGCGAAGGCGTCGCCCTCGCGCGCTGCCGCCACGAGGTGTTCTGGTTGGATGCGCTCCTTGCCGCCAGCCAAAAGGGCCACGCGACCTCCCACCGATGCCGTCGATCGCAGGTGCTCAGTCCATGCCCGGCCGCCCACGTAGGCCTCGAGGCAACCCCGGAGTCCGCAGGCGCAGGGCCTGCCATTCCACTCTACGGGGGCGTGTCCCACCTCGCCCGCGTACCAGCCAATACCGCGATGCAAGCGCCCGTCCAGAACGAGGCCGGCACCAACGCCGGTGGACATCGTGAGATAAACCGCATCTCGCGCGCCCCGGGCGGCGCCGAACTGCCACTCGGCGAGAGCCGCAGCGTTCGCGTCGTTTTCCAGGAAACAAGGGCACCCAAGGGTGTCTTCCAAGACGGCCGGCGCGGGGACGTCGCGCCACCCGGGCAGATTCGGGGGGGAGAGGATGCGTCGGGTGTCGGGATCAATCGGCCCCGGCGACGAAAGTCCAATGGCCGCCAGATCCGCTCGGGTAGCCCCGGCCCGCGCAAGAATCCCCAGCGCGTCTGCGGTGATTGCCGCGAGATCCCGCTCCGGGTCGCCTGAAAGCGCGGCGGCGCGCCGAAACACCGCCCGAAGGCCTCCCGAGACATCGCTAACGGCGAGGGCAATCTTGGTGCCCCCGAGGTCAATCCCAAGGACGAGCCCAGGCGATGCGTGGGGAATGCGCAAGCTCCTCTAGGCGGCCTCAAGCGAGGCTACCACAGGGGGTAGCGATCCCTGTAAGGGCGCGGCGCCGGCTGCCGATAGAGAAGTAGAAGCCGAAACATTCCTATCGCCTGCGGGGCGGGCTGCCGGCGATTTGCACCAGAAGGGGAAGCCATGATCAGCCACGCGACGAAGGGTGCCTGGGCAGTCGGACGGATCGTGGGGGCGGCGTGCCTCGCACTCACCCTTGCGAGTTGCGCGGCCGTGAGGAGCTGGGATCTCATGGACACGCGGGGGGACTTCCAGGATAACCAGCGCCAGTACACCCAGTATGTTCGCTGGGGAGCCTTCGAGCAGGCGCGTCAGTTCGTCGCAAAGGATGCGATTGAGCGCTGGGATGCCAGCCGTCCGCTGCTGTCGGATGTTCGCTTCACGGAATACACGACGCAATCAAACGAGTTCGATATTGAGAAGATGACCGCAACCGTCCGGGTGACATACAACGGATACAAGGTGAACTCTCTCGTCGAGCGCACTGTCGAGGAGAAACAGGAGTGGTCCAGAGATCCGGTCACAGGTCAGTGGCAGGTGCGACCGGACCTGACGGTCTTGAGCGCCGGGATGGCCGGAACAAGGCCCTGACGCGGAGCGAACCGCGAGGAGAGCCCCGTGGAGTCGGGTCGCACGATCCTCTTCGTCGACGACGTCGAAATGTTCCGAGAGCTCGGTGCGCTTTTCTTGGCGCGCTCCGGCAAAGTCGTAACTGCAGCCGATGGTGAGGAAGCTCTTGCGATTGCGCGTAAGGACCGCCCAGTCATGATTCTTTCCGACCTTGTCATGCCCGGAATGGACGGAACCGAACTGTGCGCCGCCGTGAAGACGGACCCCGAACTCTCGGGAATTCCCGTGATTCTAATTGTCTCCAGCGAGCTCGCCGCCGACCACGCCCGTGCGATTCACGCCGGAGCCGACGACGTACTCTCAAAGCCGCTGAACCGTGTGGCGCTCTTGGAAACCGTGAATCGTTTTTTGCGCTTCAGCACAGTACGCGGACTTCCTCGCGTCGAGATCGACGCTCCTGTTCGCATTCGATGCGGCGCAAGCGAAAGCTGGGGACAAGCCCGCAACGTGTCTCGCGGAGGCCTCTTCGTCGAAGCAGCGCTTTCGGTTCCGCCGCGCACCGAAGTCGCTTTGGAATTTGAGCTGCCTGACACGTTGCGGCGCTTTGCACCGACCGCGAGGGTCGTCTGGCAACGCGCCGATCAACGAGGCCAGCGCCCCGGCGTTGGCCTGCGCTTTGTCGGGCTCGATGCGCGCAGCGCTCGCTACCTCGATGACTACGTGCACGAAAGAGCGCCTGTGGCGCTTGCCGTCGCGATGGCAGAAGGAGGCATATGACCGGCTCGTGCCTGCCCTGGATCCGGCTCTTCCTCGCGTTCGTCATGTTGACGGTCCCCGCTTCCGGCGCATGGGCGGGTGACGCGTACAAGCCAACTCCAGCGACAACCAGTCCCGCCAAGCCATCCACGCGCAGCGACAACGTCGAAGCGACATCTGACGACTCAACGACGGACACAACCGACGAGTCTACCGAGGGTACGGAGCCGGCTTCGCCTAAAGCGACGGTACCCCGGCGCGCTAAGGGCAACGCGGCCCCCAACCCAACGGATTCGGTCGCGGGCGACAACGCCCAAGAGCCCTCCCAGAAGCCCGCGGCACAGGCTACCGACCCTGACCGGGCTGCGCGCACGCAGTGGGAGGAGAAGGCCCGAAAGGCGGACGAGCGCGTTGGGGCCGCACAGGCGCGGCTCGACCAGGCACAGCTCGCGTACACGAACATGCGGATGCGCAGCTACCCGAGTGGCGACGCTCGCGCAACTATCCTAAAGGAAATCGACGACGCCAAGGCGGAACTGTCGGCAGCTCAGGCTGAGCGTGCCTCCCTCGAGGACGAGGCGCGTGCCGCGGGAGTTCCTCCGAGCTGGGTTATGCCGTAGCTCGGACTATCGACTAGCGGCGCTCGAGATCGCGTTCATCCTGGAAGTCGGATGTGTTCACCTCATCTACCCCGTGCGGGTTCGGTTTCACGACTGCAATAATTTCATTGCCTTGCCGCACTACGGTATCGGTGCGCGTCACGAACCCGCCGGCCATGCGATAACGTCGCTGCTCGACGATCAGCGGTCCACTGCCCTCGCGACTTGCCGGGACCTCTAGTGCCGGCTCGCCCTGGGGACCTACCCGAACCATCGGATTGTCGCTAGGGCGCCCAGTCTGAGTCACCTGCGTATAGGGCGCGGTCGCACGGGCGTCTGCCGCGTTCGCTGCGCGTAGACGGTCGAGTCGCTCGGCAAGTGCGAGCTCATAGTCCTTCGTCGAAGAACGGTCCGGGGTGTAGCGGGAATAAGCCTGAAGGCTTCCTGTCGATATCTTTTTCGCAACTTTGCGGTAGCGCTCGGGGATGCGCTTGGCATCATCGGTATACGCGATACCCCCGTCGTCAGTCTTCCAGCGGTAGAGCTCCGCAGCAAAAACCGGTCCGGCGAGAGACAGCGCGAAACCAGCGGCGAGGACAGTCCCAGGAACGCGGCAACAGAGGATCCTCAGCATCAGCTTTCCTCCTGGTGGATCAGAGCGTATTCCTACCAGAAGTAAGTGGCTTCGAACGACAAAAAATGTCATTTCTATAATGGGTTACATGCGCATATTGGATGCAACCGCTCATGGTTGACGCTACAAGTTCGCGTGGATAAACTCCGCGTTGCCTATTGCGGGGTAGAGCAGCCTGGTAGCTCGTCGGGCTCATAACCCGGAGGTCGGGGGTTCAAATCCCCCCCCCGCTACCACCTATACGACCGGCCCGGAAGCCCTCGAGCTCTCGGGCCGGTCCTGCTTCTAGCCTCACCCGAAGCAGCCCCTCCACCCGGAAACCGCGCTCGGCATCGGGCAGGACCCGCAGCCGGTCGTCGCCCAGGAAAGCCTTGAGGGCGGCGCGGCGCTCGTCGGCCGCGCCCTCAAGCGCAGCCCGCATCTCGCAGATCCGTTGCTCGATCTGCGGGCGAAGGCTCTCGGCGTCGAGCGGTTCGGCCTCGAGCTCGAGCAGCCGGCTCCGCACGTCCGCCTCCTCGGTCCGCAAGCGCCCGAGCCGACGCTTCACGTCCTCCATGTCCACGCTCCCGTCCTCGATCGCATCGAGGAGCCGCTCGCGCGCAGCGTCGATCTGTGCCAGCCGCTCTCGGAGCTTCTCGGGATCGTCACGGCTTAGCGTCTGTCGAATCTCCGTGAGCGCTGTTTGCACGGCATAGGCCACGACTTCGGGGACAAGGACCTGCTCGCGAATCGCGCCGAGGACACGCGCCTCGAGATCCGCGGCGGAGACGCGCAGGGCACTCACGCACGCCCGCGGCCCGCGGTCTCGGCTCCAGCCGCAGCCGAGAAGCCCCGTCCCGTGAACATCGAAGAAGCCCCCGCCGCAGATCCCGCACCGGAGGAAGCCGGTCAGGAGATGGCGGCCCCGATGCCGATAGGCCGGGTGACCTTGCGTGGTCTTAAACGCGCCCCCCGATTGCCTTTGGTAGGTCGAGCCTTTGCTGCGTTTGATGGCCTGCACACGCTCCCACAGCTCGGGCGAGACGATCGCAAGCTCCGGCACAGCCCGGCGGAGCCATTCGCTTTCGGGGAGTGGGCGGCAGCGGCGCTCTCCCGTGGAGTGGACCTTCTTCCAGCGTGTTCGCCCGAAGATGAGCTCTCCTTTGTAAAGCGGATTCTTAAGGATTGCCTGGACCGCGGACGGGGCCCAGGACTGCGCCAGGTTGCGGTTGCGACGCGGACGGGGCGCCCTTACGCCTTCGGCATTCAGGCGGTACGCGATGGCGCGGAGCCCCTCCCCTTCGGCCGACCATTGGAAAATCCGGCGCACGGTCTCAGCCGCGTCGGCGTCGATCAGGACCTTCTTGTCCGCCCCGATGGTGTAGCCGTGAGGCGCGCCGCCCGTCGCGAAGCCGCGCTCCCAGCGTCCGCGCATTCCGCGTCGCGTGTTTTCGCCGATCTTGAGCCGCTCATGGTGGTTGATGACGCCCATCATCTGGGAGGCCAGGTCGAAGAGGTCGCGGCCGCTCATGCAGTCGTAGGCGGTGCGCTCCGCTTCCGCGAGACGATTCGCAATCCAGAAGTAGTCCTCAGGATCGCGGGTGAGGCGGGAGTAGTCCCACGCCAGCAGCACATCCCACTCGTCGATGCGCTCGAAGAGACCAAGAAAGCCGGGCCGGTTGTGGCGCGATGCGCCCGAGACCGCAGGCTCTTCCACCACAAGGCCCTCCGCCACGATCCAGCCACGAGCCACAGCGAAGTCGCGGCAGCGGGCGATCTGGTCTCCCGGCGAGTCGGTGGACTGCTTGTCCGTGGACATCCGGGCGTAGATGGCGGCGCGCACAGGGGCGCTACTTCCCCTCTTCATCCTCCGGGCCTCCCCTTCCCTCCTCGGGTTTGCGCGGGAGTTTGCCGCAACGGCGGGCGCGAATCTCGCGCAGGATGTCGGCGGCAACCGCGGCGGCCAGGTGTTCGGCGAAAGCGCGCACATTCGGAGGGAGATGGTGAATCGCGACGGGCTTGCGCTTTCGCTTGGGCAGTTCTGCGGGCCCCGCCATCCACCTACCCTTGCGGCTCGGATCTGGGCTCAGAACAGCACCTACGCGCGCTGAAGGGCGACTGCAGCCGGGAGTCGACTCGGTGGAGACGGTGTACCCGCTCGGAGTGCAGCTCGAGAACAGTGTGTCGATCTGTCATTCCCACCACCGAAATAGCTTGAGCGGCGGGAAGCTAGGAACTCAGGCAAGGCTCAACAATGGGAAATCTTGGGAAATTATCGTGAGACAACGAACGGCGTATAGCGTCGCAAGTGAGCGTATAGCAGCGTAGTGCACCGCGCGGGGAGTGTTCAGAATCGACGTGAGGGGCCCCTGGGAATTGCCTGTCGACGTCACAGCTCGCGGTGGATGGAAACCGAGAACGCGCAAGCTGTCGCAGTGGGGAGTAGAGACGCGGCGTCATCGCCTCGCTGCGCGGGTCAGGTGACCTCGCGGCGCGAGGCTCAGCGCTCTCGTCCGCGATCGAGCTCGCGCGTGTCTTCGAGCTGCCAGGCGATCCGTTGTCACTCGTGCCCCGCGACAGCAAGAAGGGTGCCGGGGCGAAGTTCCTGATCAATCCGGCCAAGGGCTTCTACATATCAAGGAACCCGCATCGGACGACGCCGTCACAGAACGCCGATGCTGCTGGCCACTGGCCTGTCCAACCATGCCACATGCCCATGGCGCGAAAGCCCCAGACTATGCTCGTCAGCAGGGCCTGGGCTTAGACCATCGCATGGTTC